>JGI26272J51733_1000989_pt1 | contig 12469 bp, 9 predicted proteins | sample SaaInlV_120m_DNA_FD_51733 | JGI IMG/M metagenome (IMG submission 51733) | reverse complement strand
ATAAAAAAAACACTATAGAGTAAGGCATCATATTTTCCCAAAAGCGTTTCATCGTAAACCAATAATAACACGATATAAAAAAACCATGTTATATAAATTGTTTCCATTGCGGTTATGGTTGATAAGGCTCTTCCGCTAGCTGAGCTTGATTTACCTATATTTAACTTGAGGTGACGATGAAACCATCTGAAAAAATGACATCGTGTATCCTTGTTAAAGAAAAAATATAGCATCGTTGCTAAAAATATCCCAACGGATGATGGCAGTAATAAATATTCAGGTTTGGTTGCAACTTCTCCATTTTCAATGAATGGAGCAATCTCTAAATGAGATGCGAAATAAACAAACGAAAACTCAATCCAACCAGTCCAAATGAATAAACCTGCGAAAAATCCTAACCATGTGCTTGTNTTCTCATCTTTATTCCGAACACCTAAGAATAAAAACAATACACCTATTAAGCCTAAAACTGTTGCTGCTGGATATTGATAATTATGTCCAAATATAGATTCTATTAAAACCATAACCATATGACCAATGGGCATGGTAAATAAAACAACAAAAAAAGCTAGTATTCCGACAAATGGTGTTTTTTTCATTAGTTCATCACGTTTGAATAAGAATTTCCCCAATGGGATGAATCTAAATAATAATCATTTGGGTGCCTCCCAATTGACAGTAAGTATTCTGCTTTTAGAAATTCTTCCGCTTGAGTCACTAATGTTTGAATTGAGTTGAAATGTCCATTTTTCACTTTCAAAAATACATTGCTTTTCACAATTGGGATGATTTGATTTCCACCTCTTTTGATTATTGAATCTGGTGTTCGTAATAATTTAGAAAGCTTAAAGAAATCTCTTAATTCTAATTCCATCGCAACTGAACCATATTCAAAATGAATTCGATTGCAATTTTGACATTTAAATATTCTGACTGAATCTGATTTATAATCCATTTTGTTCATCGTATGCTCGCTTTCTTTTTTCATATTAACGTTATTGATACCTATTCTCAATAGCATATATTACGCATAAGGGTATATGCGGTGCAAACTGTTTCTATAAAATTATTAAGAATGAAATTCGAGATTTATTCTTAAGTGTTGTTAGACTTATAAATTAAACGTCTAGTTGTGCTTGTTCTTGCTCGTTGAGCTTTCGTCTTAATACTGCAAATTCTCCTGGGTCTTTTTTAAATGGGATTGCCCCTCGCCCTGCACCTCCATGAAGTACATCTACTTTTTTCCCTTTATTGTTTCGTAATTCAGAAACGGATACTATTTGATCTCCATCTGGACTTAATATCTCAATGGCTTCGCTCGTATCTATTCGATTTTTAATATCAAACCAAAGTAATCCAGTTTCCTCATCCCATTTACAATACATGCCCACGGGCTTTTTGAACCGTTCTCGGGAACGATTTTCTTCAATGTTTTCCCCAAATTCTTTAGGGTTTCGAGTATAAAATCCTGTGGTGTAACCTCGATTGGATAAGGCAAATAAATCTTTCATTACGTCAGGATCAAAGGGATTTCCAGCCACCAAATCATCAATTGCTTTTCGATAAGATCGGGCTGACATCGCTGCATAGTATTCGGATTTTGTTCGTCCTTCAATTTTAAAACTGCAAACGCCTGCATCTCGAATTTCGCCCAACAATTCCACAGCACACAAATCTTTTGCATTAAATAAATAGGTGCCACTTTCGTCTTCTTCGATGGGGTATTTTTCCCCTTTACGTTTTTTTTCTTCTACAAAATAGTTACCATCGGGTCTTTGATAAATCTGTCCATCTGTCAATGATTTTTGCAAAGATTCCATTTCTAATAAAGAGCTAGGTTCCTCCCCTAATTCATAATTCCATCGGCAAGAATTGGTGCATGTCCCTTGATTTGCATCGCGGTGATTCATATAATTGGTAATGAGACATCTTCCCGAATATGCAATGCAAATGGCACCGTGCACGAACGATTCCAATTCAATATCTGGCACTCTTTTATGAATTTCCGCCACTTCCTTCAATCTTAATTCTCGTGATAATATAATGCGTTCTACTCCTAAATCTTTCCAAAACTCTACCGTTGTCCAATTGGTTGCATTGGCTTGCGTGGAAAGATGAATAGGGATTTGAGGAACACGTTTAATGGCTTGATGAATCAAACCTGGGTCTGCCATGATGAGTCCATCTGGTTTCCATTCTGCCACTTTTTCTAACTCGCGAATAAAACCATCTACTTTTGTATTATGGGCATAAATATTTAAGGTTAGAAAAATCTTTTTTTCCAATTCATGGGCATAGCGAATTCCTTCTTTTAAAGTTTCTTCACGAAATTCATTTTCTCGCGTTCGCAAAGAAAAACGAGGAACACCTGCGTAAACAGCATCCGCGCCATATGCAAATGCATATTTTAATTTCTCAAAATTACCGGCTGGGGATAATAATTCAGGCTTCAATTGATTGCTCTGCTGGATAAATTTCTCCCAAAACCACCGCTTCTTTGGCTCCAGTTACGGATGGGATATTGCCTGGAATCTCCTTGATATTGGCAACGGCTAAAAGGGAAAAACCAACAGCTTCTTTCTCATCAATAGATACACCATATTCATCAGAACGCTTCACTTGAACCGCCTGGAACAAACGCTCTAAATGAAAAAATATTTGTCCATGATGACTGCCTCCGCCACCCATGATCAGTTCGCTCACATCCTCTCTTTCTAAAAATGATTTACAAGATTCATGGATTGTTTTCGCTGTAAAAAGAGACAGACTTGCTAAACGATCTTCAAAAGAAATATTGTTTAATTCTTCATTATGGGCTGTAACCCAGCTAGGTCCAAAATAATCTCGACCCGTTGATTTTGGGGGCGCCATCTTAAAATAAGCATCCTCCATCCATGCATTGACTAAAGCCATGTCAATCATTCCTTGGCTCGCAGCCTTCCCAGAACCATCAAAGCCTTCGATAAAATGAGAGCGATAGACTTCGTCTAATAATGCCATTCCTGGTCCTGTATCAAAACCTACAATCTCGCCTTTATTTTTAGGCGGAACTAAGCTCACATTTGCGATGCCACCGATATTCAAAGCGATTACGGCAGACTCAGCTTTCTGGAACAACCATTCATCTACTTTTGGAATCAAGGGCGCACCTGTACCACCAGCACCAATATCAGCGGTTCTGAAATCATAAATGACAGGGACGCCTAATGCTCTATGAAGATATTCTGGATTCCCAAGCTGAACGCTTTTAACCCCATTTTCATGATGAACCGTTTGGCCATGACTTCCAATTAAATCAATACCGGTGATATTATTTTCGTCAACAAAGGATGATACAACCTCAGCCATCCATTTTCCTAAATCTTCATCTAACTTTGCATAAAGTTCTTCGCCGCCCGAAACTGTTTCACAGATACTTTTTCTGAGTTGTGCTGGGAATGGAATGGTGTCCGAAATAATGTTTTGAGGACTAAGTTTATATTGATGCGAAACAATATCTACAACGGAAATATCTAGACCATCCATAGAAGTGCCTGTCATCAATCCAATACTACGAATCATATCTTTTTGCGCTAAAGGATGCATTATTTACTCTCGGTAGGTTCCACGAATTTAGAAACCATTATGCCATCAAACAAAGCGCCATCTTCTCTAAAATAATAGCTCATAAAATCGACATTCACCGTTTTCCCTGCTTCAGATGATGCGTGAACGAGTCTTGATTTGTCCAGTAGATATCCTTCATGCGCCAATACAATCCCCATTTTGAAATAGGATTTTCTCACAAAAGCAACGCCTGCAAGTTCTGGGATCCTTTGCAATAAATCTAGCGTGATTTTTTCACTGGGAATGTAATAAACAATCCGTTTATCCGTCCAATCCAAATCTAAAAATTGCGAACCATTTTCCTTTTGATTTAAGATAAGTTCAATCGATGCCAACTCACTTTCGGGAAGAAGTTTTCTCGTAATATTCACGGTAACGGGATGATTCATTAAACGGTCTGAAGTATAATGCCAACGGGATTTGAAAGAGGGCTTTTGATCTTTATAATGCAATTGAATCATTTGTTCTTTTGCTTCTTTCCAATTATGACTGAGCGAAAATGCTACAGTTGTCAAAACATGAACCGTGCAGTCAGACGTATCCACGCGAATGATTGGATCTAAATCTGGTGCGATTTCTTCCCCCAACTTAAAAATGCCATAAGGTGTTCCCACACGCCAAAGATTTATGGCTTTTATCCGTTGATGAAAATCAGGAAACTTTTGATGGAATTGAGGCAATATCTGGGACATTTCATCGTGGGATAATGTCCATGGTTTGGGTAAGGTATCAACCCAAGTCGAAGGATTACTGCAAGCCATTGAAAAAATAAGCACTATACTAAAATAAATATTTTTCATTACCACCTTTCCTTCCATTTGAGGTTGGAATTTTTCTCTTTGAATCCTAAAATTTCATAAACTGACGAATGAATTTTTTGTCGCCATTCGTAGTATTTCGGATCTTTATAATTCCGATTTGGATGCACCGCATTTGTCAGTAAAATAACGATTACATCATTCTCTGGGTCAATCCATAAGGATGTGCCTGTAAATCCTGTGTGACCAAAGCTTTGATCACTGAGATAAACCCCACCAGAAGCTTCTCCATCTGGACTATCCCAACCCAAACAACGAGAATTTCCTTCAATAATATTTGCTCTTTTAGTAAATAATGATACGGTTTCTTCGCGAAAAATTCGTTTCCAACCATAAATCCCACCATTAAGCATCATTTGAGAAAATCGAGCTAAATCTTTGGCTGTTGAAAATAATCCCGCATGACCCGCAACACCGCCCAAACTATAAGCGTTTTCGTCATGCACTTTGCCATGGATTAATTGTCCATCAGGTGAATATTCTGTGGGAACAATTCGATGGAGCTTTTCACTTGTTGGGTTAAAAAAGGTGGACGTCATACCTAAGGGTTCAAAAATTAAAGAATCGACAAATGTATCCAAAGGCATCTCTGTTATTTGCTCAACCATCTTCCCTAAAACAATTAATCCAACGTCAGAGTATTTCATCTGTGCTTCTAAACCATAAATTGGCTCGGTATTATATACGCTATCGAGTATCGCTTGCCCAGACTTATTATTTATTTTATAATATCGCTTAAAGGGCGGTAGCCCACCAGTGTGAGTCAATAAATGGCGAATGGTTACTTTGGGTTTTTGCTCAAAATATTTCCTTTGTTTCCCTTTAAATGCTGCTAAATGTTTTACAATTGGATCATCCAATTTGATTTGTTTGGAATCGACCAAATTCATAATAGCAGATGTGGTTGAAATCACTTTCGTAATCGAAGCTAAATCAAAGATATCACTGGACCGCATCTTTTGTTTTTGCGCATAAGTATGAAATCCAACTGCTTCTTGTAAAAAGATTTTTCCCTGTTTTGCGCCCAAAATAACTGCACCTGGCCAAGCAGAATCTTGTACCGCTTTGCCCATCAATTGCATCACAGTATCAATATTAACTTCGATCTCACGGGGCAAGATTCGAACAATCTCTGCCCCTGGTGAATATTGTTTTGCCTTTGGCTGATTTATTCTTTTTTCCACAATGACACCCTGTCCCAATTCTGCAATGTTCGGAATAGAAACAGGCAATTTTCCAGTGATTTTTATTTGCCCCAATAAGGCTTTTACCATGGCCGTTTTCATCACGCTGTTTCCTTTGTAAGCACAAAGATAAACAGTAATCTGAGGAAATTCTTGAAGCAAATAAGGCGTTCCCATACTCGCCAAAATGATACGGTTTGATTTATCAATTAGCTGATGAACAAATGTAGTTTCATTCTCTGGAAGAAAGATGCGATTTTTCCATGCTTTTGGACTGGCAAATGCATTAATTAATATTCGAGCATTTTTTGGAATATCATTTACGATACTTTCTAATATATTTTTTGAGTCAGATTCATCTACTTGAATCGCTTTTAACAATACGCCTTCAGATTGTAGTGTTTTTGTAATACTTGACCTACTGTGTTCGAATTCACGATCATATAAATCAATGACATAAAGCGTATCTTTCCCATTAATGGCTAAAGGTAATAATTCAGAGTCTGTTCGGACACAGGTAATGGCTTCAGAAGCAATCGTTTGAATTTTTTTTGCATTTTCTTTATTTCCAAATATGTCTCGTGCGTTATCTAAATTAATATTTTTGTTTAAATGAAGTCCTACCTTCTCCTTCATTTTGAGCATTTTTAAGGCGGATTGATTAATCCGTCCTTCAGATATTTCTCCAGCCAAAACCGCTTTTTCCACCGTGTCAATAGATCCCTTGATATGATAATTTTGAATAATCACATCACTGCCAGCTTGGATGGTTTTAATCAAAGCATAGGCATCGGAATAACTTTTCACCATTCCACCCATAGCCATCGCATCTGTAATAATCGTTCCTGTAAATCCAATGCGATTTCGTAAAATATCTTGCATCCAAAACTTGGATAAAGTTGCAGGCGTTTCTGATTCGGGTTGATAATCTGGGGCATGCACGTGCGCTACCATAATTGCGTCAACGCCCGCATCAGACATAGCTTGAAATGGGGGCAACTCCACTGACCACAGGCGAGCAGAATCACTGGGAATCATAGCCAAAGCTGAATGAGAATCTGTCTCCGTATCTCCATGCCCAGGAAAATGTTTCGCCGTCGCGAGCACCGTATTATCTTGAAGCCCCTTCATATATTGAATGGCAAATCGGCTAACTTGCTCCGGATTTTCACCAAAGGAACGGGTATTAATTATAGGATTTGCTGGATTATTATTCACATCAACAACAGGAGATAAATTCCACTGGATACCAACAGCCCGGGCTTCATTGGCAACAATCTCACCAATTGCGTATGCATTTTCAGGATTGTCTGTTGCCGTAATTGCCATAAGTGGCGGTAAATCGGTCCCCGATGGGAACCGTTGATTCAATCCATATTCAATGTCCGCATCAAAAATAATCGGCACTTTTGACATGGATTGCATTTTGTTCATGATCGCAACAGAACTGCTCACGTCACCATACCAAAGATGAATGCCACCAATTCCATCCGTTTGAATTAAATTTTTGATTTCGTCCCATTTCGATTCCGGCACATCTTTAAATCGCATATTCATATGATAAATCATCATTTGTGCAATTTTCTCTCGAAGCGTCATTTTTGCTAAAGTTTGCTCTGCCCAACTTTTTTGAGAAAGAGAAGTAGAAAGACTTGAACATGCCATTAATAAAAGGAGACTAATTATTAGGACTTTTTTCATTCGTTTCATTTGAATTTATCTATCTATTGAAAATATTTTTATTTGTATCTATCGCGACAATCAATTTAAGATATCTATTCATGAATTCATTAAAACATTTTATCTTTCTCGCATGAATCAAAGCATAGAATCACTTCTTGGGAAACTTATCATCGCAGGATTTCGTGGAACAGACGCTCCGCCCAGCTCTCCAATTGCTAAATTTATTCAAAATTATGATTTGGCTGGCGTCATTCTTTATGATGTGGATACAGGGTTGGGAAATTTAGGCTCACTAAATATCCAATCGCCTGAACAAGTACTAAAACTTACAAATCAGCTCCAATCTTATGCCAATGATGGCCTTTTGATTTCCATAGATCAAGAGGGAGGACAAGTGAATCGTTTGCAAATTGAATATGGATTCCCTGCTTGTCCCTCATGGAATTCCATTGGGAACCAGAACGATAACAATGTAACAAAAGATTTTGCTAAAACTATGGCGCAAAACTTACAAAGACATGGAATCAATCTGAATTATGCCCCAGTTTTAGATTTAGATTATGGTGAAACTTCTATTATTAGTCATGCGGAAAGATGCTTTTCTTCAGACCCGAAAAAGGTAGCAAATCATGCACAACTTTTCATTGATTCGCTAAAAAAACAAGGCATCATTTCTTGTGGAAAACATTTTCCTGGACAAGGTTCTGCAACTGATGATACGCATAAATCTTATACGGATATGAGTAAAACTTGGACAAAAAAAGATGTCTTACCTTTTGATTCGCTTATTCAATCTGGCGATTTAGATATGATTATGATTGCTCATACTTTTGATTCCAAACTTGATTCTGAGTATCCTGCATCCATGTCCAAAAAAATAATTAGCGACTATTTACGAGATGATTTAGGTTTCTCTGGCGTAATTATTTGTGATGATCCAAGTATGAAAGCCATTTCCGACCATTATTCCTTAGAAGAAACATTTGAGCAGATGCTCAATGCCGGTGTTGATCTTTTTTGTTTAGGGAATAATTTGAATTATGATCCAAACTATATCCCCAATTGCATGAAGGCACTCCGAAATATTGTATCTGATGGAAAGGTCAAGAAATCAAGAATTCATGATGCAATTCAACGGATTGATGTATTAAAAAGGAAATTTAATATCCATGGCTAATCGCCAAATTTTAGGTATTGATTGTGGCGGAACAAAAGTCATGGGACAATTAGCTTCCATTCATCCTGAGACAGGATTTGCCTCTCCAATCCAAGAATGCATCGAAGTGCAATATGCTGACCATCCAAATTGGAATTTTGACTTTGAACCAATTTCAATAGATATTCAACAAAAAGAATGTGCCCAAAATACCATTCAACTGACCGAAGCTGAAAAGGCACAAGGCGAATGTATTATTCAAACGATCAAGAGTGTAATAACACAATTTGAATTTGATGCGATAGGACTTTGTTTCCCCGGGACAAAAACGAATATAGGCGTTACGATTATGGTCAATGGCCCTAGAATTCCTATTTTTTTAGATCATTTCTCCGAACTTAATTCTTTTTATCATGATTCTGATGCTTGCGTTTGGGGCGAATGGAAATCTACAATCGGAACCATGCAGAATGTGAAAAATGCCATTTACATTGGTGGCGGAACAGGTATCGCTGATGGAGTGATTTTAATCAATCAATTGATTGATTTAGAAAAAGAAATTTCACTTACGCCATCTTGGGATTTCATACTTTCATCTGGAGATACAGTGGAATCATGCCTTTCACCCAAAGGAATGGTACAAGCTTGGAATCAAAATAATCCTGATAAAATTAAAACTTTAGACGAGCTTTCTCAGAAAAAAGAAGCACACATTTTATTTGAAAAAGCACAAAACGCTTTTACCGCCCTCATTCAAAACCGCCTACAATTTTTTGAAAACAATCATGCCTCAATAGAAACAATAGTCATTGGGCAACGATTGGGAACATTCCTATCCACAACTGGCATCGAACTCAAACAAATGATATTTTCATCTACAAAAATACCTATTACTTTTTCGGCAGACAGGAGATTGGCGGCATTAGGCACAGCTTGGAAAAAATCTGTATCGAACTAACTTACACCACAAAAAGGAAAACGCATGACTGAAACTATAGCACTACATTGGATTGATTGGGCAATTATTATCGCTTACATTATTTTTTCACTCGGTGTTGGCATTTATTTTTCTAAACGAGCGGGATCAAGCACAGAAGAATATTTTCTCTCTGGACGCTCCCTCCCTTGGTGGATTGTAGGAACATCCATGGTTGCAACAACCTTCGCGGCTGACACGCCACTTGCTATTACGGAATTCGTCCGTGGACCCGGTATTTGGCAAAATTGGTTTTGGTGGAATTTAGTCTTAGGCTCCGTATTAAGCATTTTTTTGTTTTCAAGATTATGGCGCCGAGCCGAAGTGTTAACTGATAATGAACTCTTAGAAATACGATATAGTGGAAAGCCCGCAGCGTTTTTGCGTGCTTTCAAAGCGGGCTATTTTGCCATTCTTTACAATTTTATCGTTATGGGCTGGGTGATTAATGCCATGGCTTCCGTTGTCTCCGTTATGCTGAATATGGACAAATGGACTGCGGTTTGGATTTGCGTCATCATCGCATTGGTCTATGCCATTTTATCCGGGTTTTGGGGCGTGGTCATCACAGACTTGGTTCAATTTGCGATCGCCATGTTTGGTTCGATTGCTTTGGCTATGATTGCCCTAAATTATGTTGGTGGTATGGAACCACTCCTTGCCAAACTATCAGCCCTATTGGGTTCAGATGCAGTTCATGAAAATACACTCAAATTTATTCCGCCTATACCTGACGCAAGTGTTACAACAAGCACCTTTTGGGAATCCCCCTTTTCAAAATTCTTGATATTTATTTCCGTCATGTGGTGGAGTCATCATGGCACAGATGGTGGTGGCTATATTATTCAACGCATGTCTTCTGCCAAGAATGAACGTCACGCACTTTTAGCAACATTGTGGTTTAATATCGCTCACTATGCTTTGCGTGTTTGGCCTTGGGTGATTGTCGCTGTTGTTTCAATTGTGCTCTTCCCCATTATTCCGGAAACATATTCCGAACTGGGGGTTAAGGCAGGATATCCCTTGGTTATGAATCAATTATTAGGTCCAGGAATGAAAGGCATTTTAATTGTCTCCTTTTTGGCTGCCTTTATGTCAACCATTGATACGCACCTAAATTGGGGATCGTCCTATTTAATTAACGATATTTATAAACGATTTATCAAACCTGATGAATCTGAAAAACATTATGTATTTGTGGGCAAAATTTTTACGGTTATTTTGATGGTACTCGCGGCTTTTACAGCAATGAAAATGCAAAGCATTTCGAAAGCATGGGAATTCATTTTTTCTATGGGTGCTGGGATTGGATTGGTTTTGATTCTCCGTTGGTTTTGGTGGCGAGTGAATGCTTGGAGTGAAATCACCGCTTTAGCCACATCCATACTGATTACGATCTCTTTAGAAATTTTGGCATGGACTCAAACTATTTCCGGTGGGAATACTTATGAATTATTTGGCGTCTCTCCCGTTCTTTTTGGNATNCCCTTGCAGGTGCATCACAAACTGATGATTATTGTTCCTTTGGCCGTGATTGCTTGGGTATCTGTTACTTTCTTAACCGAACCCGAATCAGATGAAACTTTAATGACTTTTTATAAACGCGTCCAACCTGGCGGATGGTGGAAACCCATCACTGAAAATTTTGAGCACACCATGCAACCCTTAACAAAAGGGTTTTGGGTTCAATGGCTTGGTGGAGTGCTGATGATTTATGGATTAACTTTTGGAATTGGAAACTTAATTTTTCTGAATTACAGCAATGCGGTTCTATTATTTGGAGGCGCTGGCATTGGGTTTTATCTCATCTGGAACAGAAATTTATCCAAGTTAAGCTAAAACTGATTATATGTTAACAAATTTCGCTTCCATCTTTTCCCGCGATACGATGAGATAAAGATTGATTGGATAAATGGGTATTTTCTAAAACAATACTATCCTCGATTTCACAATTTTTAATAACGCAATTATCCATAATTGAAACATTTGGCCCCAATTTTGAATTGATTAATTCCACATTTCCGCCAATATAAACGGGTGGTTTTATATCTAAGCCATGAGCAGAATCAATTTTAGCCAAAAGATGCTTGTTTGCAAATAACATGGTATCTGGAACTCCAGTGTCTAACCAATCACATTCCCAAGGTTCAAATTGTTCGCCCTCTTCTAACATGATTTTGAAAGCATCTGTAATTTGATATTCATTTTTAGTTCGAATATTTCTTTGAATCAATGTTTCAATCGCTGTCTTAATCACATTTTGATTCTTAAAAAAATATAATCCTGTTATCGCATAATTAGACGGAGGATTTTCTGGCTTTTCATGAAATTGGGTAATCAAATCATTTTTTAATTCCACCACACCAAAACGCCGTGGATCTTCAACTTGCCCTACAGCTATACGATGATGATTGCCTGCAATAAATTGAGATAAATCTGTATCAAACAGATTATCACCAAGCTGAATTAAAAGGCGTTCATTTGTATCATCCATTCCTTGAAGAACCGCATGGCCTAATCCCAAGATTTCCTTTTGTTCTATAAATTGGAAATCACCTTCATAGCTTTTCATATATTCAACAACTTGCTCACCCAAATGACCAATAATAAAATTGATTCGACTTATACCCGCATTCAAAAGTGGTTCAACAATATGTCCCAAAGTAGGTTTACCCGCAATGGGTAAAAGCGTCTTTTGGATATGATCCGTATGGGGACGCATTCGTGTCCCATATCCTGCAACAGGAATAATAGCTTTCATATTTTTTGGAGTAGGGGCTTAATGCGCTTGTTGTTTACTCGTAAATTTTTTCAATCGAACACCCATTTTATCAACAGCTAAATCAATTGATTTTGTCATATTATCCGATGCAATACGTGTATTTAATTTTGTTCCAGGAACAGATAAATTTAACTCGACCGTNTGTTCATCATGTTCNTGNATTAAAATAATCTGACATTGGGTAATGCGCTCATTATATTTTGTTAAACTTTGAACTTCACTTTCTGCATACTCCCGAATGTTATCTGGTGCATGGAAATGTCT
>JGI26272J51733_1000969_pt1 | contig 12720 bp, 7 predicted proteins | sample SaaInlV_120m_DNA_FD_51733 | JGI IMG/M metagenome (IMG submission 51733) | reverse complement strand
GCCTGGGCTAACATTGCTGTGCTGGATTCCATCATAATTTGATTTCTAGTGAATTTTGTCATCTCCTGTGCCATATCTGCATCTCTGATGACTGATTCAGAATTCATTACATTCTCATGCGCAATTCTCAAATAGTTCAGGTTGCTCTCGAGTGTATTTCTCTGGAAAGCTCCCATATAACCACGGTTTGCTGCTACTTCTTTAATTGCTTTATCAATAATTTGAAGAGAATCCTGAGCTCCTTTTGCGTCTAGCAGTTGAATATCAGCAAATGAACGAAATCCGGAACCATTAGTCACGCCATTGCCTAATTTATTTGATTTAACGCTCTTAAAAGAAACTCTCGCGGTTTGATTCGCATTTCCTCCAATCTGAAAGGTCAGTGAATTCTGTGTAAAAGTTATCGTACCGGCACGCTGTCCCATAGGCGGAGTATTTTCACCACTGTAACGAACAGAAATCCCTTCCGCTTTACTGCCAAAACCACCAGCCCCGGTAAGAAGCTGTCCTTTGCCAACTGCTTCTTCGCCGGCAATTTCACCAACAATATCAGCTCCATTTTTCACTCTCTCCGCAACATTGGCCACTTTTGAGAGCAATCCACCGGTGTTGCTTGAAACCTGAAACATTGGCTCACTTCCATATTTTGTATGTCTGATAGTCACATTTGCGGTGCATTATTTGAGGTTACCGAAGAATCCGGTCGGACTAATTCAACGTTAATTCCTGCTGCATTGATGGCATTTGACAACTGATTTAATGTTTGCTCTACTGATGTTCCGGCAACCGTTCTGAAGTCCACTGCACGTCCGCTTTCTACAATCGTGATTTGTTCTCCTGCATTAATAATCTCTTGAGTCAGGGCAACAGTTCCTGAAACCTTCGAGCGTGCAGCAGCTCTAGTAATATCTATGTCATAACCGTTAACACCTGAACTTACGCCAGTAGTTTCCGCACCTACAAAGGTCAGATTTGCACCGGTAGTAACTCCGTTTCCGGATCCGCTACCATCAAGTAAATAGTTTTTTCCATACTGTGTATTCTTGGCTATTCGGTTAATTGATCCTATAATTTGATCTAATTCCTGCTGATCTGCTTCCAGCATCGTATCGTCATTAACAGCTTCGTTTGCTGCGTGAATTGCCAGTTGACGTGCTTTAACCAGGGAACGGCTTACTTCATCAAGAGCAGCTTCACCTGTCTGCATCAATGAAATCGCCATCTCAGAGTTGTCAATTGACTGCTTTAAACCAACTGTCTGCGCACGTAAATTCTCTGAAATCTGCAGTTGTGCCGGTGCATCTGCACCACGGTTAATTTTTAATCCGGAAGACAGTCTTTCCAGTGTCTTGGTTTGAGTAGCGGTGTTTCTTAATAGATTGCGGTGCGCAAATATTGCGGACGCATTTGTATTGATTCTCATAACATTCTCCTTTGTAGGAATTATTTTGACTGCAACCCCTGTGTTTCAGGGAGATTTCTCCCCGGCATCCCTGCATGTGGAGTTACTTGTCATTGCTCATTTCCGGAATTCGCATCCCGTCCTGCAGATAAAACAATTCATCCTTGGATTGTTCTCTGCTGCAGAAAAGAGCATTATCATTTTCAAAAATATTAGCTTCCAGTGCGTCAATGCAGCTGAAAGTTGATTCATATTTTATTGACTAAACCTCTTGCAATTACCACCACCGGCAGCATTGCGGTTTAGAGTCTTCGTTTATCAGCATCCGTTCCTGCGTCTGTACTGTTTAACAGTCTTTAAGCTGTCGTTAAGCAGACGGTTTCATCCATGAAACTATTGCTGGTACTCCGTACCTGCGTGATTTGAAAAAGACAATCAGCTTCAGCTCCAAAATGGAGCAAAACCAAGCGTCATTATCAAAATCAGCGCACCTGGTTTCCGTTCCAGGTTTTAAGATCAGCTGTGAAATAATTGCTGATTATTATTTAATCAAGAACATAAGTTCCGTCACCTTGAGCGCAGTCGGATGCACCGGCTGCGTTCACCATAACGGCGCTTTCGCATTTCTTTTTTCACTAAGTGCTTTTCGCTGAATTCTTCCATGAAACCAGCGAAATGCTACGTCATCATCAAACCCGCCTGTGGGTCAGGCGAATTGGGGTCAGCTCCTTTAACCGTTGATTAATTTCATCACCGCCATTGGAGTCTGATTTGCCTGCGCCAGCATCGCTGTGCTGGACTGAACCAAGATCTGATTACGGGCAAAGGCAGTCATTTCTTCCGCCATATCCGCATCTCGAATAATTGATTCCGCATTAGTTACATTTTCGTGAGCGTTTCTCAAATAATTGAGATTGCTTTCCAGATCATTTTTCTGAAATGCGCCCATTTTTCCACGGAAAGCGGTTATCTCATTAATCGCTTTATCTATGATCAGAATCGCATCCTGTGCTTTTGACGCTTCAGTCAGGTCAACATCATTCAGTGAACGATAACCGGATTCATTGGAAACACCGTTACCAAGTTTTTTACTGTTGATACTACGCAGAGCAAAGCTGGTTGACTGATCTACATTTGGACCAATATGAAAAACCAGTGAGTTCTGAGAAAGAGTAACCGAACCTGCACTTTTTCCTAAAGGCGGAGCTTGCTCTCCGGTATAGCGAATTTTCAATCCGGAAACTTTAGAAGGCAGACTTCCTGTCAAGACCTGACCTTTCCCTATTCCAAGTTCTCCACCGATATAACCCGCTACATTTAAACCATTTTTTACTGTGTCCGGAACATTTGCTTGAGCTGACAAAATACCTGATGTTTTGCTGCCGACTTGAAATGAATGCTGACTGCCAAACTCTTGATGCTCNAATTTTAATAATTGCGGTGCATCCGGAGTAGACGCACTTCCGGGCATCCGNAGCATCTTAATCTTCATACCTGAAGCAATTACCGCCTTTTCAAGACGATTCATCGTAGTTTCAACACTCTCTCCTGCAATTGTCTGAAAATTTAATGTTTTTCCGCCTTCTGAAAAAGTCAACTGTTCTCCGGAGTCAATCACGCCTTTTGTCAAAGCNACTTTAGCTGTGACTGTTGAATGGGTAGCTGCCACCTTAATATCCACCTCATAACCACCAACCGGAGATGATTTTGTTTTTTCAGATGCACTGATAAATTCCAAGTTATCTCCTGAGCTAACTCCGTTTGCACCCATGCTGCCGTCCAAAATAGCTTTTGTTCCGTAATTTGAGATACTCGCAATTCTGTCAATTGCGCGAAGAGAATCATCAAATTCCTGTTGATTTGCGGCCAGCATTGCTTCATCATTCACGGCTTCGTTAGCAGAACTAATCGCAAGTTGCCGGGCNTTAATCAAAGTCCGGTTAACTTCTTCCAAAGCTCCTTCAGCAGTTTGTAACATCGTAATTCCAGTTTCTGAATTGTCTATGGCTTGTCGAAGTCCCGCAATTTGTGCCCTCATCCGTTCTGAGATGATCAGGCCTGCAGGAGAATCGGCACCGCGGTTGATTTTCAACCCTGACGAAAGCCGTTCTAAGTTTTTGTTTTGAACCTCAGTGTTCTTTATCAGGTTCCTGTGCGAATTAATCGCAGCGATATTGTGATTTATCCTTAAAGGCATGATTCCTCTTATTCAGTTTGATTGTTGATGAACGTATACTAAATCTGCCTGATCGCAGCCTTCCTGGCTTTGACTTCAGCTGATTGTTGTAAATAACGACTCATCAGCAGGTTCCCACACCAACCAATGATTATTCTCTTTCCTGACCCCACTGTTTGAAGAATGAAGTCAGATTGTTATTTACAATTTGTAATATTAATATTCTTTGTATTACATATTTTTATAAACTCATGTCTGATTCTTATTAAGATCATTATAAGAATTACATAGCAGTATCTGCTCAGACAGAATTTAAATTCTTCTTTAGTTATTGCATGTTATTTCAATAGAGTAAGCACTGTTTTCGAATTTTGGTGTGCCTGTGCCATTGAAGAACGTCCTGCATTTTCTGTAATTATTTTTTTCGTCATTTCTGCAAAAGCCTGTGCTTTACTGCTGTTTTCCAGATTTGGACGAGAAACGATCAAATTGCTATGTTCCTGTTGCAGATGCAGCAAACTTGTTTTTAAAGTTTTACCACAAACCTTTTCAACTCTGTCTTTTACGGCAGAGACTTCTGCAAAGCTTTTTTCGAGCACACACATCGCATCTTTGACTCTCTGTCCAGTTCGAATATCGATTTCCTGTAATGACTGAAAACCGGAAACATTTTCTGTTTCCCTACCCAGTTCAACAGCGTGAATACTTCCAAGGCTCAGCTGTTCTATATGCGGNACAGGATTTCCAAGTTGAAATTGAAATCCGTTCTGCGACACAGAAACAGTGCCGGCAATATTNTCAGCAGGCAGCTCTGTTCCTGAATACCTGACTGTCAATTTACCTATTCCGTCTGCATCAGCAGGTGCACTTAAAAACTGACCGTGCCCAAAACTTGGGATAGCGTTGATAAAACCTTTAACATCCAGTCCCGGTTTTGAAAGAGTAATCCGCTGACTTTCCGGAGAAATAAGCCCCGGTGTATAACTTGATGCACCAAAACTGTGTGAGCTTCCATATTGCAGATGTCTGAAATGCAGAAGCTGACTCGAATTTAAAATAATTTCAAGCGGTATTTCTCTTTCAGAAAACCAACTTGAAAGACGTTTAAATGTGTTTGAAACACTTACGCCTCTCTGAGTAACGAAGCGGTTAGCTATCCCACCTTCTTCAAAGATCAATGATTCTTCATTATCTACCATTGCTTGAGTAAAGGGACGTACACCTTGTAGTTCCGCTCTGCTAGCCACTTCTGTAACTAATATTTGATAACCGCTCAGCGGCGATGTTTTTGAATCGGCATTCATACCAACAAATTCCAGAAATTTCCCAGTCGCGACTCCACGCACCCCGTGACTACCGTCCAAGAGTGCATGCTGACCATAACTTGTTTCAACTGCGACTTTGTTTATTTGATTAATCAACTGTTCAAGCTCTGTCTGGTCAGCCAACCTGACAGCACTGTTGAATTCCGTTTCATTGCTTACTAAAACAAGCAGTTCATTCATTTCAAGCAGAGACTTTTCGACATGTGATAGTGCTCTTGCTATTGTTTGTACAATTGACATATCTTCCTCAACATGAGAAATCTCACTTTGTAATACTGCTGACTGCACCCTGATCTTTTCATTTTTCATAACTTGATCCGGTAAGTCATCCTTGATAACGGTCAAAGGCGAGGGAGTTGGTTTTCTTTCTTTCTTCTCCTCACCCTGCTGGTACATTGAATTCCTGAATGTACCTTGCTCGCTCAACGATCTCATCGTCGAACCTGTGTTTGCACCAATATTAATAGACATAATCCCTCTTTTGTTAAACTGTTCTCTGGAGAGAAACTCAGCATACAAATACACCTCGTTTCTCCACCCAGGGACAAAACTAAAATTAATTAAAATATTTAAAAAAATGATTCACAAAGCTTTCGTCCTGATGACAGCAGCTTGATGAATAATTCTTTTTTATAGTTATAGTCGGCAAGGCTCAAAAAACCGGATAAGGGCTAGGTAACAAGACCTTTAACCTTAAATCTGGAATCTTGAGCCTTAAATCTTTTACTTAGTCGCACTGCCGAGAAGTTGCAGGACCGATTTCGGAATTTGATTTGCCTGTGCGGCCATCGCGGTTCCGGAAGCAATCAAAATTTGATTTTTCGTAAAATCACTCATTTCCGCAGCCATATCAGAGTCACGGATGACTGATTCAGCATTTGTCAAATTTTCGCTTGAGACTCTTAAATTACGTAAGTTTGATTCCAGCGAATTTTTCTGGAACGAGCCAAGGTTACCTCTGAGAACTCCAATTTCCATAATCGCGTTGTCAATCAGTTTAATCGAATCTTGTGCTCCCGCATTGTTTGTGAGGTCTATATCCGCCAAACTTCTAAATTGACTCTTGTTTGTTACTCCCCGTGCTATTTGTTCACTACGCAGATCACCAAAAGAAAATGCTACTGTTTGCTTGTGATTTGCGCCAATTTGATAAACAACTGAATTTTGTGTGATGTGTACATATCCTTCTACATCTTTGCCTACCAGTTCCTCATTAGTTTCTTGCACGATTTTCTGCCCAATTACACGGCCCTGTTCATCTTTAATTTCCACCAGTCGATGACCAAGTTCCTTGTCATATTGAACGACAATTCCTTCTGTCGGAGTTCCTTTTGCACCATGTAAAAACTGACCGTCTCCCAGAGCAATGTCACCTCCTATATAACCAGAAACATCCTGCCCCCTTTCAGAAAGCTTGATAGTCCCTACTTCTTCACCAAATAGTCCCTGTATATTTGTAGATATTCCAAAAGTCGGTTTGCTGCCATACTGTTTATGTTTGACCGTCAACATACCAAGGTCATTGATCGATATTTCTACGTCAAGACCGTTTTCATCTGCTTTGATCTGTAAGGCAGTTGCTACTATATCCCGCAGCTTTGCTTCTGTCGTATCTCTCGTAAAAGCAGGCGATTTGCGATGGTAATTAGCAAGTACTTGTTGGATGTTTTCTTTCAGGTTTTGCTCTTCATCGGTGTCCATTTTCATGACTCTGTTATTTTCTTTTAAGACAAATGAAACACCGTTTTCTATTTCTTCCAAAGAGATTCCCCTGGCTGCCACAACTTCAGGGCGCATAGCTACCTGTTCTATATCAATTGTATAGCCCTGCTTAGTAGGTGACTGTTGGGTAAGTGCAGTTGCACCAACAAAAGTTAATCCGTCACCAATTGCCACACCGTTGACTTCATTACTGCCGTCAAAAAGAACTCTTGTGCCAAATTGAGTTAAACCTGCAATCTTATCAATTGTTGAAAGAATGTTTTCAACTTCCATCTGGTCTGCCTGGAGGATCTGCTCATCTGCAACTCCATCATTGGCTGCATGTAATGCTAACTGACGCATACTGATTAACATTGAACTCACCTCACTCAATACCCCTTCTGCGGTCTGCACCATTGAAATGGAGGTTTCCGAGTTTTTAACTGCCTGGTTCAATCCAGATATCTGTGTACGCATCTGCTCCGAAATCATCAGATCAGCTGGGCCGTCTGCAGCTGAGTTAATTCGTAAACCTGAAGACAAACGCTTCAGATTGTTATTCGTGTCTTCTATGGTTCTGTTCAAATACCGCAATGAACTCATTGAGGCAGTATTATGGTTGACACGCATGGCATCCTCCTTAACTAGAGAGTTAATATTCGGTCAAAAACACTTGACCAAAGTTATAAACAATTTAATATTGTTATTTGTACTAAATATAATATTTTTATTACATTTTACGTTGCACTAACTTATTGTTTTATTTTATGAAACAATTTTATAACTACTTTATTTTACAAGTACATTTCAGCCGCTATTTTCAGGCTAAATTACTAATGCAGGTTTATTAGACACAGCACCTCACTCTTCCGCTGAAACGGGAACATAGTCCGCAGATAAACGTCACTGCATTCGCAAACTAACGTCTTCTATAAGTTTTAAAGTTATACTTTCTTCAACACACGAACCATCACCCAGCAGATTCAAACTGAACCTCCACAAGCAACAATTCGCCCTGTCAGCATTAAGAAATAAATGCTGAAGAGAAATTTTAATATTTGACGTAACTCGATGCTACGTTTTATCAAGAGAGCACACAACTCCCTTCATAACACGTAATACCAACTTAGGCTTAATTCTTATGAACCAGAAAGCGAATTAGCTAATTATTTTGAAACCGTCTCAAAATCTGCTGACTCAAAACACAGCAGACGTAAACCAGCCTTCTTCTGTCACTTAGAGATCAAACTCCAAAGTACCAGGAAAAAGCGCAGAGCACAGCTCTACGTTCAATTGAATAGCAGTTAGCGCGCAGACAAATATTGTTTTCTGATTACAATACCAAATACCTGACATCAAATGATGACATTTGACAGAGTTTCCTCTACTGTGCTTAGAAATTAAGTTCAAAAGCACATTGGAAACAGTTATCTCAGTGAATTTAAAGACATATAGTTCAATAACAACAATCTCTAAATTAAAAACATTGACAACTTAATCACGCTAATTCAGTCTTTCCAATTAAGGAAAAGATAATACTTTCAGTTAATAATGCAAATCTGCATATCACTTTTAAATTTTCTAAGAACAATGATACTCCCGGAACAAAGGTTTTCAAAGCTCTGTTACAAAGTCAATCTTGACGATGAGGGAGTTCAATTNGTACGGAATCTCATCCAGGACAATTTAAGCTAGGAGAACCGAATATTCTCCTAATCCTGTGTACATTCGTCCCAGGAGAGGATTTCCATTGTCTTTCTTATCGACATTTTAATCAGGAACTTTAATGCTTTTTGTGGAATATTTTTTTGAGGCACTAAACTGTAGTTTTCAGGCTTAGATTGGAGGCAAAGCACAGGAGGAGTAAATTTTTTAAGTAAATTTAGAAATGGTAGTTAAAACCGAACAAGGGATATATTCGTTCGCTTTTAAGAGGATAGTTCAAGGCATTTTCACCATCCTTGCGTTCAACATAATTTGCACCTTGAAGTCTACGGTGCTGAAGTATTGTATCCCACCATGCATGGATAGCGATGGGTTGTGTTAGATCAAAATCACCATCTGCAGGATGGTAAACCCAGCCTAAATACATTCCGGCCGCAAATGCAATGCCCGGAGTCGCGCTGAACCCTGCTCCATTATGTGCTGCACCAAAAATTGCACTTGCAGTTAGGATACTTCCCCAGCGTGAGAGTCCTTTGCTGAGTCCGGTTGAATATAGTTTAAATAAAGATTGCTGTATCACACCTCGAAAGAGCATTTCCTCACCCACTCCGACCAACTGATACTGCAGAAATGATGTGTTTATCATTTCTGTTTTGCTCAAATCCGAATCCACATGGTACGTCAATAAATTAGTATCAAGAGAAACTGTAGAAGCCCAAATTGTCGGCCCCCAGAAAGTCAACTCGTCTGCAAATTCCCAAACCTGAAAAGGAGCCAGCATCATTCCAAAAGTCTCAGTGTTTTTTTCACAACCTGTTTCGTAAAGATCATAAAAAGTCGCGAAAGTAAGGTTGCCGTACATGCTTAAATATGCATTTGCAAAATACGTTTCTCTTGAGTAAAAATAATCATGTTGGTTTTCGTCATCTGTTAATTCAGTCTCTTTATAAATTTTATTATAGTATTTTTCATAATCTGCACTGCTTGAATATGTCAAATACTTGTTAATCGCCATCCAGCGTGAACCGCCTAAAACAAGCATTTTGTCGTAATGACCTAGAACTCCATATCCCAGTCCAGGAATCAGATATTCCGCTACAGTAGCACCTAAACATCCTAAACTGGAAACTCCCAAAGCTGAGAAAGGAATTAAAAGACCAACAAGTAAAGGAAACAGACGAAATATTAATTTTTTGACTAAATTCACAATCACTTTATTGTTTTAGATAATATTATTTTGACTGACTATTAAGATAAGCGAAAAACATTATATCTTTTAGCTAAATCTAAGATAACCATAAGCAAATAAAACTCCAGTTATTTAAAATAATCATTTAATAGCTTGACATCAAATCACACAATCTGTAGCTTCACGGTTTTCCAGTGTTTTTCCATAAAGGAGAAATACGAAACATGACAGCAATGATCATTGAAGAATTTGCTGCCTTGGTATATTTTTCAAAACTATTTGTAAAGGTCCGTATGAATCGTAGAAAATTTATTAAAGGCGCCGCCGTTGCTGGTGGTGTAACTGCAGTTGCAGCTTCAACATTCCCAGCACCGGCAATTGCTCAAAAACGTGTTGAGATTGCGATGGTCTCTACTTGGCCACGTGATTTCCCTGGACTTGGTACTGGAGCCCAGCGATTTGCTAAAAGACTGTCTGACATGACGGACGGACGGATGCAAGTCAAGTACTATGCCGCAGGTGAAAGAGTGAAGCCATTTGACTCATTTGGTGAAGTTGCTTCCGGTAACGCGCAAATGTATCACGCAGCAGATTATTATTGGAAAGGTAAACATCCTGGATGGGCCTATTTCACCGCAGTTCCGTTTGGTTTTGTTTTCAGTGAAATTAATGCTTGGATTAACTTTGGTGGAGGTCAGGAACTTTGGGATAAACTGGCTGGAACTTTTGGACTTAAATGTCTGCCATGTGGAAACACAGGTGTACAAATGGGTGGTTGGTTTCGCAAAGAAATTAACTCTGTCGACGACCTCAAGGGACTTAAAATGAGAATTCCTGGTTTGGGTGGAGACGTAATGGCCAAACTTGGCGTATCACCTGTTTCACTTCCTGGAGGTCAAATTTATGAAAACCTGATTTCTGGTGCAATCGATGCTACCGAATGGGTTGGTCCTTGGAATGATGCTTATATGAAATTTTATGAAGCTGCCAAGTACTACTACTACCCAGGAATGCACGAGCCTGCAGCCATGCTATCTCTAGGCATGAACAAATCATGGTGGGAAGGTCTTTCAAATTCTGACCAAATAACCATCAAAGCAGCAGCTCACACAGAAAATGATATCATGATGTCTGAATACAATGCGAAGAATGGTTCCGCTTTAGACAAACTGATTCGTGAGCAGGGTGTTAAGCTGAAACGATTCAATGACGATATTTATGATAGTTTCGGCGAAGCAGCAGAAGAGGTCTTTGATGAAGTACGACAACACAGCACTATGGCTAATACTATCCATGAAAGCTTTGCTGCTACACGTAAAGATGTTGGTAAATGGATGAACATTTCCGATCAGGAATATCTCACACAGCGTAACCGTGTGCTTGGTATTTCGTAATTTAGACTTGATCAAAATCTGAAGACGGTGTTTCAAACTGGACGCCGTCTTCATTAAAACCACTTCCGGTTTGGTTCTTTATCAGCTCCTCAATATTTATCTTAAAATGAGGTTTTTTTAAGAAACTTGATGCTCAAGTTAAACCATTTAGTTTGAGCCTTTCAGAATATAGCTAAAAATTGACTGACAACAGCCACAACAGTCTTGTGACTCCTGGTCTGCTTAGAGTTTTTGCATGGTCCATGGTAAGCTTGACAATGCTTTTTTTGTTCAACAACTATCTAATTTTCTGGAGAGGTTGGCCAGGTCTCTGGAATTTTTTTGCACATCATGAGATGTTTGGCATATCACCTCTCAGGAAGCCTCTTGACAGTAACGCTTTGACTTTAGGATGGATTCAAAGCTTTGCTCTTGTCTCAATGTTAAGCGCTGTTTGCCTGTTTGTTTTAAAAACCCCAAAACGAACACTTCTTGAAGACGCAGATATCTTAAGAAGATTTGCTGCCTACCTAACAAGAGCCTGTTTCTGGGCAGTTTTGCTAGTTGGTTTTGTTGACATCACAATTTCTTTTCTCCGTGTAGAAGGTTTTCTGAATTCAATGTTAGGAAACTCAATGGCGATTGAGCTGGGACGACCAGTTGTTCGAGGTACTTATGTACACTATCCACTCATTATCTTAAGTTTCGTAATTGCATATTTTGTCAGAGGTCTTGGCTTCACATGGCTTGCGTTTTTGGTGGTGATTGCAGAGTTTCAGATTGTTATTTCACGTTTCGTATATTCCTATGAGCAGGCTTTCATGGGCGACTTGGTAAGAATGTGGTATGCAGCACTTTTCCTTTTTTCCAGTTCATATGCATTAATAACCGAAGGACATGTACGAGTGGATGTATTTTATTCAAGATTCAAATCAAAAACCAAGGCACTTTCAAATGCAGTCGGCTGTGTCATTTTGGGACTTCCTCTTTGCTGGGTTATTCTTTCAACCGGAATGTGGGTTAGAGGTAGCAGTCTCAATGGACCTTTACTTGTATTCGAGGTATACCAACAGGGTTTCGGAATGTATGTAAAATATCTGATGGTCGGTTATCTTGTCGTTTTTGCTGTATCGATGCTCGTTCAGTTTATGGGATATTTCCTGCGTAATTCTGCAGAATTGATCGGAGAAAGTATTCCTCAAGAACGACAACCTTCAATAAACACCTGATTTAACAAACATATTTTTCATGGAAGTTTTTTTTCTTTTAGTGCTAGTTCTGCTGATGGTGTTCGCTCTCACCTCAGGTTTCCCTGTTGCCTTTTCTTTACCGGGTGCTGCAATTCTTAGTATTGGAATGGCTGCACTGACAGGTTTTATAGTTGAAGGCAATCCTTCAGCTTACTTTACCCATGATGGACCTATCGAGTGGCTGACATCAGGAGTGACTAATTTCCGTAGTCTCTATTGGGATGTTGAACGAGACACGCTGATTGCCATACCACTCTTCGTTTTCATGGGAATAATGCTTCAGCGTTCCAAAATTGCAGAAGACCTACTCGTCTCAATGGCTCAGTTATTTGGTCCTATTCCAGGTGGTCTTGGGATTTCAGTAGTTTTTGTCGGTGCCTTACTTGCAGCCACAACTGGTATTGTAGGTGCTACAGTGATTGCCATGGGTCTCATTTCTCTTCCAGCTATGCTGGAACACAATTATTCCAAACCTCTTGCTACAGGAACTATTTGCGCTTCCGGAACACTGGGTCAAATAATTCCGCCGTCCATAGTATTGATCATTCTGGCAGATCAGCTTTCCAGTGCAGCAGAAATTGCCAACACAGCCCGTATTGCTGAATATAAACTAACCACTGGTGAAACCATGATGCCCTC
>JGI26272J51733_1000958_pt1 | contig 12806 bp, 10 predicted proteins | sample SaaInlV_120m_DNA_FD_51733 | JGI IMG/M metagenome (IMG submission 51733) | reverse complement strand
TTTAAACATTTAAATTAAACTAAGCCTTAACTTATTCAACCAAACCACAACTGATTGGAATCACTTTCAACTTTTTGGCTTAGTGTCCTGCTTTTTGGCTTAATACTGGTCTCTGCTTTTTTCTCTTCTACTGAAACGTCGATGATGGCGATTAATCGTTATCGTCTNAAGGCTTTAAGCGCTACCAACAAAAATGCCAAAAGGACTGAGCATTTATTAAAAGACACAGACCATCTAATTGGCACTATCTTACTGGGTAATAAGTTAATATTTTTGCCTCCAGTATTGCCACCATTCTAGCTATTAAGCTTTGGGGAGAGGATTCTATTGTCTTGGCATCACTTGCACTCACCTTTGTTATCTTGGTTTTTGCTGAAACCACACCAAAAACTTTTGCCGCTAAAAATCCAGAAAAAGTCGCCCTACCAGCCTCTATTATTATTAGCGCACTAATCAAACTTTTTAAGCCCTTTGTTTGGATTATTTCACAAATTTCAACTCTTATTCTAAAATTATTTGGCATTCATACTCATCAACAAAATGATGATATTAGCTCCGAAGAGTTACGCATGGTGGTGAGTAACGCCAAGCCTGTTATTGCTTCAAATTACCAAAAAATGCTGCTCAACATCATTGATTTAGAAAAAGTAAAAGTTGAAGACATTATGATTCCTAGACATGAGCTTATCAGTGTTGACATCAATAAACCTGATGAAATCCTAAAGCAATTTGAGCGCATTCAACATACTCGCCTGCTTACCTATGACGGCTCTAGTGACAACATTACAGGTGTGCTACATATGCGTGACATTGTCAACCTTTATGCTAAAGGGGAATTTAGTATGGACAACGTTTTGGCGCTAGTTCGATCTCCTTACTTTGTCCCTGAAGGCACTTCTCTTGCACATCAGCTTGAGCATTTTCAAACTCAAAAAAGACGTTTAGGCTTAATTGTTGATGAGTATGGAGAGGTTCGCGGGTTGATTGTGCTTGAGGATATCTTAGAAGAAATTGTAGGGCAGTTTACCTCCAATCAAAATGAATGCATCGATGAGATTAGTTTGCAAGAGGATGGAAGCTATCTGGTTGATCCTAGAATTAGCGTGCGAGAGTTAAACGCACTCCTTAATGTTCAGCTACCGAGTGCAAAAGCCAAAACCCTAAACGGCCTTATTTTGGAAGAATTACAAACCATTCCAAAGCGAGATGTTAGTCTAAAAATTGGAAAAATTTTAGTTGAAATTTTACAAATATCTGATCAAGCAATTAAATTAGTCAAACTCACTAAACTAAATTAAAGATTCACCCATTCGAACTGCCTGTCCGGGGTTTAAATTTAACAGGTTTTTCTGATTTGGCATTAGCATTATAATGGTCGAACCCATATTAAAGCGCCCCATCTCTTCGCCTTTTTTGAGCTCAATATTTTGGTCTGAATAATCAAAATGCTGTACTTGCTTTTGATACGGTGGGTTAATTTGACCTGCCCAAACCGTTTGCATAGAGCCAACAAAAATAGCACCTACTAAAATAAAAGCACATAAGCCGAATTGAGTTTGAAAATAACACACGACTCGCTCATTTCTAGCAAACAAATTATCCACACCTTCGACAGTTGCCTTATTCACTGAAAACAAGTCGCCAGGAATATAATCCATAGAAATCAACTTGCCATCATAAGGCATATGAATACGATGATAGTCTTTTGGTGACAGGTATATTGTGGCAAACAGACCCGCATCAAACTGATCGGCGCGATAATCTCCAGCTAATAATGCTGAAACCGTATAGTAATGATTTTTAGCCTGAAAAATTGTTGCATGGCTAATATTGTCAGCTTGTGAAACCACTCCATCAACAGGACTCACAATGTCACTCAAGCCAATTTCACGCGCACCAGGCTTAAGTGCACGAGTAAAGAAATCATTAAAATGCTTATAATCTTCAACATTCTCACGCACTGCTTCAGATAGATCAACACCATAAGATTTTATGATCCAGCGAGTAAAAGTGTTTTTTATCCAAGCATTTTCAATACGCGCAAAACGAAACATAAGCTTTGATAAAGCGTGCTGGGGAATAATGTGTTGCCACCAAGTCATAATATATCCTTCAGTATTAAGCTAACTTAGACTGAATAAAACTCAAAGCCTCACTGTAGACAACTTCAATTTTATCAGCACGATTTCTCGCCTTGTACTCAACATTGCCATTATCTGCATGCGTATCACTCAGCACCATTCTATGTGGAATGCCTAACAATTCAGAATCTGCAAACATAATACCAGCTCGCTCTTTACGGTCATCTAGTAACACCTCAATGCCCGCATCTAGACACTGTTGATATAAACTATCGGCCAAGTCTTTCACTCGAGTTGATTTGTTGTAATTAATCGGTACGATGACCACTTGGAACGGCGCAATGGCTTCGGGAAAAATAATACCACGATCATCATAATTTTGCTCAATAGCTGCTGCAATCACACGCGTAACTCCGATACCGTAACAGCCCATAGTGGTGGTTACCGCTTTGCCAGATTCGCCAATCACGTTAGCTTTCATAGCTTTAGAATACTTATCGCCCAATTGAAAAATATGGCCCACTTCAATGCCACGTTTGATCACTAATTTTCCTTGTCCATCTGGAGACTCATCACCTTCAAGCGCATTACGCAAATCAGCTTCAACAAACTCAACACCTTGCCAATTAGCGCCAATTAAATGCTGATCCCACTCATTAGCACCACAAACAAAATCACATAAAATACTGGCCGAATAGTCAGCTATTAGCTCAATGCTTAAGCCTTTGATGCCAATAAATCCTTTTTTAAGGCCTAATGACTTAATTTCTTCATCGGTTGCCAGTTCAAATTCACCCAATAAATTATGCGCTTTAATTTCGTTTAACTCATGATCGCCGCGAAGGGCTAATGCCTTAAATCCGCCTGCTGTTTTAACAATTAATGTTTTAATGCACTGAGAACGCTCTACTTTCAAAAATTCAGAGACTTGTTCAATACTGGTTTTTTTCTTAGTTAAAACAGATTCTTGTTGTGCTGTTGGTGTGCAAGTTTGGGCTTGCTTGGTAAAGGCAACTTTTTCAATATTAGCGGCATAACCCGATTCATCAGAAAAACAAATTGCATCTTCGCCACTATCCGCTAACACATGAAACTCATGAGAAGCATCACCACCAATAGAGCCAGAATCTGCCAACACAGGTCGATAATCAAGCCCTAGACGATCAAAAATACGACAATAGGTTTGGTGCATTAAATCGTATGTTTGTTGCAATGAATCCTGATCTAAATGAAAGGAATAGGCATCTTTCATGATAAATTCACGTGAGCGCATCACGCCAAATCGAGGGCGAATTTCATCCCTGAATTTAGTTTGAACTTGGTAAAAACTCATTGGCAACTGCTTATAACTACGAATATACTGAGCGGCTAAATTGGTAATAACTTCTTCATGTGTCGGGCCTAGGCAAAAATCACGGCCATGGCGATCATTAAAACGTAATAATTCTGGACCATATTCGTGCCAACGGCCTGATTCTTGCCAAAGCTCTGCCGGTTGTGTTACTGGCATTAACACCTCTTGAGAGCCTGATTTATCCATTTCTTCACGAATGATATTTTCAACTTTTTTAAGCACTCTTACACCCATGGGCAAATACGAATACAAGCCTGAAGCCAGCTTAGAAATAAGGCCGGACCGGATCATTAATTGGTGCGAGATAATTTGCGCATCATTCGGCGCTTCTTTTTGCGTTGGAATTAACAGTTGTGTGGTTTTCATATAAAATGAATTGGTGCTTTTAAATAATTATGCTAATTTTACCCGAGCGACCTTATTATGATTGATATTCAGACACTATTAATTTATGCCATTCCTGTGTTGTTTGCCATCACTGTGCATGAAACTGCTCACGGCTGGGTTGCCTCTTTATTAGGAGATCATAGTGCTCGTATGATGGGCAGACTAACGCTCAATCCCATTAAGCATATTGATCTAGTTGGCACCATTGTGGTGCCGGCTTTTTTATATTTTACAGCGGGCTTTGTTTTTGGTTGGGCCAAACCTGTGCCGGTTAATTTCAGTGCACTTCGATCACCAAACAGGATATGCTTTGGGTGGCTATTGCCGGGCCGGTGAGTAATTTTATAATGGCAGCTGGCTGGCTTATTGTTGTTTTTATCGCCATGAATACTGGATCACAATTCTTAGCAGATATGGCGCAAGTCGGCATTCAGATAAACTTACTGCTTGCGGTGTTAAACCTACTGCCCTTGCCACCGCTTGATGGGGGTCGCGTGGTTAGCTCATTATTACCACCCAAATTTTCATACCAGTATGATCAGCTGGAGCCATACGGTCTGTTTATTTTGCTAGGGTTGTTATTTTTAGGCGTCTTTCAAACAGTTATTTTGCCCATTACTAAGTTCATTCAATACTGGGCTTATGCACTAGTTGGATTGATTTAATTCAAGTTACGAAGAGCAGCTAACACTCAAACCTTGAGCCCACTTTGGTGCCTTTTGGGTATAGCTTTCAAAACCTAAATGCGCCTCAAATGGACTACTCAGTAAATTAAATAAGGTAGAAATTTTATCATAACGCTTTTGATCTTCAGCTTCTCGAATAGCCTCTTCTGCAAGATAATTACGCAAAATAAACTTTGGATTAACACTATTCATAAGCTCAACCCTATGCTCAATTTTTTCCTCAGCAAGGCGCTGATCATACAATACCAGCCAACTTGAAAAGTTATCATCTGCTGATAATTTTTCAAGATCTGCCAAGCCCCTTAGAGAGTTAGTGTAATCTTTTTTGTGTATTCGCAATAACTCAAGAAACTGATTAATCAATTGATGATCGCCCTCATATTGCTGGACGAGCCCAAATTTTTGTCGCATAAGTATTGAGTAAGTTTTGATTAGCTGCTGCTCATAAGTTTGCAAAATAGCTTTAGCTTGCTTGGTGTCAATTAGACTAGACAAGGCGTCAGCCAAACGCGTTAAGTTCCACAATCCAATACTGGGCTGTTGATCAAATGCATAACGCCCTTCATGATCCGAATGATTACAAACAAATGAAGTATCGTACGTTTCTAAAAATCCAAATGGGCCATAATCCATAGTCAAGCCTAATATGGACATATTGTCGGTATTCATCACTCCGTGTGCAAAGCCTTGTGCCTGCCATGAAGCGATCATAACCGCTGTACGCTTGACCACTTCTAAGAAAAAATCTTCATACACCTTCGCACCTTGGAGCTCAGGAAAATGCTGTTCAATAACAAAATCGGCCAATTTTTTAACTTGTACAATTTGCCCGCGTGATGCAAATAATTCAAAATGACCAAAACGAATATGTGTTGGTGCTACACGCATAACAATAGCGGCTGTTTCTAGATTTTCTCGATAAACCTCTGTTGAACTACCTACTAAACTTAGCGCTTGTGTGGTGGAAATATTCAACCCTTGCATGGCTGCTGAACACAAATACTCACGAATCGAAGAGCGTAAGACTGCTCGACCATCTGCTTGTCGAGAGTATGGAGTAGGACCTGCACCCTTGAGTGATAATTCTTGATAGCCCCTTTTGGAACCTGGAGCGTTGGATTCTATCTGAGCAATTAAACATGAACGTCCGTCGCCTAATTGCGGGTTGAAGTGGCCAAACTGATGGCCTGCATAAATACTGGCGATAGGCTCTATCTGTTCAAATTTTTCCTCACCAGAAGTAATCTTTAACAGTTCAGAATCAGTCAACACCAGCCCCAAGTCAGCATAAAGCTGGGTATTTTTATGAATTAAAAACGGCTGATCCAGTGGCTGAGTTTGTACCTTTGTTGAAAATTCACTGCCAAGCTTGGCAAAATTCAACATTTTCTAACTGAGCTTATCTCTAAGTAATTGATTGAGTAGTTTTGGATTGGCTTTTCCCTGCGTGACTTTCATTGCCTGGCCAACAAAAAANCCTAGAATTTTTTCATTGCCAGATTTAAACTGCTCAACTTGAGGGGAATTATTCGCAATAATTTCATCAACAATCGCTTCAATNGCNCCNGTATCAGTCATTTGCTTTAAACCTTTTGATTCAATAATTTGATCGGCAGAGCCTTCACCTTCCCACATCGCCTTAAACACATCTTTGGCAATTTTTCCAGAAATAGTGTCATCACCAATACGTACGATTAGTTGCGACAAATCCTGTGCAGATACTAACGACTGCTCAATCTCTAACTGGTTTTTATTCAACATCGCAGACAACTCTCCCATCACCCAATTAGCGCAAAGTTTGGCGTTATCTTGGTTGTTCTTGAGCATAATTTCAAAATAATCAGCTAATGATTTTTGCGATGTGAGTACATCTGCATCATATTCGTTTAAACCCAGCTCAGCTATAAAACGCGATTTTTTCTCAACAGGAAGCTCAGGTAAGCTGGACTTTATTAAGGCCATTAGCTCATCTGTAATCTCAACCGGTAGCAAGTCTGGGTCTGGGAAATAACGGTAGTCATTCGCTTCTTCTTTTGAGCGCATAGAGCGAGTTTCGTGTTTAACAGCATCATACAAACGTGTTTCTTGCACCACTTGACCACCCTCTTCAAGGATGTCTTGCTGACGCTCAACTTCAAGATTAATCGCGCGCTCTAAAAATTTAAAGGAGTTTATATTTTTGAGCTCCGCTCGCGTACCTAGCTTTTCCTGGCCCATTGGGCGGAGTGATACGTTGGCATCACAACGGAAAGATCCCTCTTGCATATTGCCATCACAAATATCAATATATTGAACCAGTGCATGGATTTTTTTGGCATAGGCAACTGCCTCTTTAGCGCTACGCATATCTGGTTCAGAAACTATTTCAAGCAGTGGCGTGCCAGCACGGTTAAGATCTACCGCAGTATATTCATTAAACATATCATGGACTGACTTGCCCGCGTCTTCTTCTAAATGAGCACGTGTAACACCAACTACTTTGGTGTTATCACCCACGGTAATTTCAATTTCCCCTTCACCCACAATTGGCAGGTCCATCTGTGAAATTTGGTAACCTTTTGGTAAGTCTGGGTAAAAGTAATTTTTACGATCAAAAATATTACGTTGATTTATATGTGCATTTACCGCTAGGCCGAATTTAATAGCTTTATTTACAGCCTCTACATTTAATACAGGTAATACACCTGGAAGACCCAAGTCAACTGCACATGCTTGAGAATTAGGCGCTTGACCAAATTCAGTAGAGGCAGATGAAAAAATCTTAGATTTAGTGCTTAACTGCGCATGAATCTCAAGGCCAATAACTGTTTCCCACTCCATGCTAATTCTCCTGTGGCATTTGTTGGTGCCAATTAGTTTGTAGTTGGAATTGGTGTGCAATATTAAGCAGTTTTGACTCAGACCAATAGTTGCCAATTAATTGTAAGCCAACCGGCAATTTATTTGAAAACCCGGCTGGAATACTCATCCCTGGAAGGCCTGCCAAATTAGCGCTTAGCGTATAAATATCAGCCAAATACATAGAAACTGGATCTTTAACTGAACCCAAGTCAAATGCTGTTGTTGGTGATACTGGACCCATAATTACATCCACCTCATTAAAGGCCTTTTTAAAGTCTTCACTAATTAAGTGACGGGTCTTTTGTGCTTTTAAATAGTACGCGTCATAGTATCCTGCTGATAGCGCATACGCACCAATCATAATTCGGCGTTTAACTTCTGCGCCAAAACCTTCTGAGCGCGAGCGCAAATACAAATCTTCTAAATCCTTAGGATTGTCACAACGGTATCCATAACGCACACCATCTAAGCGCGATAAGTTTGATGAACATTCACACGGTGCAACAATATAATAAGTTGGAATGGCGTAGGCAGAATTAGGTAGTGAAATCTCTTTCACAGTTGCGCCCATAGCTTCAAATTCTTTCACCGCATTCATCACTTGAGTGGCCACTTCATCATCTAAACCTTCAGAGAAAAACTCTTTAGGTAGACCAATGGTTAGCCCTTTGACTGAATCATTTAAATTCGCTGTGTAATCAGGCACAGCTTGCTCNGCAGAAGTGGAGTCTTTTTCATCAAAACCTGCCATTGCATTTAAAACAATAGCTGCATCTTCTGCAGTTTTTGTCATTGGCCCCGCCTGATCAAGGCTTGAGGCGTAAGCAATCATGCCGTATCTAGAAACACGTCCATAAGTGGGCTTTAATCCAGTAATACCACACAAGCTGGCAGGTTGACGAATAGAGCCACCAGTATCCGTACCCGTTGCAAAACAACTTANCCCGCCGGCAACAGCTGCCGCTGAACCACCTGACGATCCACCTGGAATCTTGTCAGTGTTCCACGGATTTTTAACCGCGCCATAAAAAGAGTTTTCATTGCTTGAGCCCATGGCAAATTCATCCATGTTAACTTTGCCAAGCATGACAGTATCTGCTTGATTTAATTGATGAGAGACTGTTGCATCATAAGGTGCAATAAAGTTGTCTAGCATTTTAGAGCCGGCGGAAGTCTTAACCCCTTGTGTGCAGAAAATATCTTTATGTGCATAAGGGATGCCAGTCAAGATGCTACCAGCACCCTTGGCAATTTTTTCATCNGCCNCTTGAGCTTGCGCCATGGCTAACTCATCTGTAACCGTAATAAAAGCATTTAGATCAGACTGCTGAATGCGCTTTAAATAATGCTGAGTTAGCTCAACCGATGAGAACTCTTTGTCTTTTAAGCCTTGCGCTAGCTGGGCTATAGTTTGGGTATGAATACTCATATTATTCGATAACGGTTGGCACTAAATAATGCTTGTTACCTGTCTTGGGTGCAATAGATTGGAATAAATCAGAATGATCTTGCTCTGTAACTACATCTGCTCGCAAGCGTTGAGTCATGTGTAATGGGTGTGCCATTGGCTCAATATCATCTGTTTCAATAGCGCCCAACTGCTCCGCTAAACCCAAAATAGCATTTAAATCTTTTGTGTTGTCTTTTAATTCAGCATCACTTAACGTTAAGCGCGCTAAATAAGCAATTTGTGTAACTTGCTCTTCAGATAGCGACATAACTATAGCATTGGAATCTTATTAAAGATTCTGAGTGGCTTAGAGAATGAAGATCGCAACATGTTCAAATCACGCTGCATCCACTGCATAGAGTCTTGCATAGTTGTCATGTTTTTGTTCATCTCTTCCATGTTAATTAACATTGGCTCCAATGAGTCCATCTTCACACTAACTTGAGTTAAATCCACAGCAATAGAGTCTAGTGAGTTAAGNTTAAGTGCAATGATATCCATGTCTTTTTCCACACGGGAGAAGCTTTTTTGCATTTGTGCCACGGAAGTCGTCATTTGATCAACATTAGTCGCAAGCTTATCAATACTATTAACCATTGATGACATGTTGCCACCCATATTTGGATCCATAGAATTCGCTAGACGCGTCATGTCATTGGTAATGGAATAAATAACAATGAAGAATCCCATGATAATCGCACTAAAAACAGCCAAAGCAGGTAAGAACATACGCTCAAATTTTGAATCAGTACGCTTATCTGCATTTTCAAGCATTTTTTCCAATTCAGAAATACTCGACGTAATCATTACCTCGTCGTCATTTACTGCTTCTGGTTTTTGTTTATTGTCTGTCATTTTTTACCTTTGTGTTGTGGTTAACAAAAATCCCCAATTACCTGATCTAACTGCTCTTTTTGATATGAATCGCTAATATAAGCCTCACCTAATCGCTTCATTAAAACAAGTCGAATACTGCCATCGATCACTTTCTTGTCAACACTCATGGCTGACAAGAACTCAGAAGCGCTAATTTTACCGTCTACACTGATCGGTAAATTAGATTTTTCTAATAAATCTTGAACTTGGGCCACAGCTTGTTGATTTAAATCACCCACTATTTGGGATAATTTTGCCGCCATCAACATGCCTACTGAAATCGCTTCACCGTGTAAAAACACACCATAACCCAGTGTATTTTCAATTGCATGGCCAAAGGTATGACCTAAATTTAACAACGCTCTTTTGCCTGATTCTAACTCATCCTGAGCAACAATATTAGCCTTGTCCTCACAAGATTGGTACACCGATTGCGTAATTAAAGCCTTATCTCTACGCATTAAACCTTGAATGTTATCTTGCAAAAATGTTAAAAAATCAAGATTACCTAGTAGACCATATTTAATTACCTCAGCCATGCCGGCAGAATATTGCCTNTCATCCAAGGTGTCCAGCGTATCAACATCAATTAGCACACATTTTGGCTGATAAAAAGCACCAATCATGTTTTTGCCTAATGGATGATTAACCCCGGTTTTACCACCGACACTCGAATCGACTTGAGAAAGCAAGGTAGTCGGGATTTGAATAAAATTTACACCGCGCTGATAACTACTCGCAGCAAAGCCAGTCATATCTCCAACAACACCGCCACCTAGGGCGATTAGCGTGCATGATCGATCAAATCGATTCTCTAATAATGCATCAAAAATCAAGTTAACTGTATCTAGATTTTTGTATTGCTCGCCATCAGGTAATAGCACTTCAGCAACATTAAACGAAGCCAATAATGATTTAACTTGCTCTAAATATAATGGCGCAACTGTTGTATTGGTGACAATCATCACCTGCTTACCAGTAATATGCTGGGTAAGTAATTCTGCTTGAGACAATAACGCCTGACCGATATAGATCGGATAAGATTTAACCCCTAAATCAAGCTGCAGTGTTTTCATCAGGCAAACTCTCTGCTCACCACGACCGGCTACATTCTCAACACAACGGCCACACAACTCAACATGCTCGGTATTATGGCCAACATCCTGGCGGTGATGCCAACAGCGCACACATTTCTCGTGCTCTGACTTACTCACCTTAACAAACACACCGTCGCCTGCTTCGATACAGTCGCTGGTTTTATCATCTAATGGATGAATACGCGCATCAGAGGTAATAAACACAAATCTTAGCTCGTCAGCCAGCTGGCTCAAAGCTTGATAGGTTGATTCATCACAATACAAATCTACCTCTGCATCGAGTGATGAACCAATAATCTTGTCGCCACGCATTTGCTCCATTTGTTTGCGAATAAATGGGTTGATATTTCTAGCAGTATCGATTGCGGTATTCTCATACCCAGCAGACAAGCCTTGATACCATTCATTTAGAAAAATACTATTGGACTTTTCACTTGGCATATTTTGCCAAATTTCTTCAGCAGTAAATGATAACACTGGGGATAGCCACCTAACCATTGCCTCAAGAATATGGTTTAGTGCCGTTTGCGCACTGCGTCTTGCTCTGGAATCTTCTTGTGTAGTGTATTGTCTATCCTTAATAACATCTAGATAAAACCCACCCAAATCATTGCTACAAAAATTTAAGATAAGCTGCACAACATGGTGGAAATTATAGTGTTCATAAGCTTCTAAAATTTGTGACTGCAACTCTACTGTTTTAGAAACAATCCACTTATCCAAATCAAGCATATCGTCAAACTTTACAACATGCTGGTTAGGATTAAAGCCACTGGTATTGGCCAACATAAAGCGCATGGTATTACGAATACGTCGGTACGAGTCTGCTGAACGCTTAAGAATTTCATCAGAAACCGTCATCTCTCCTGTGTAATCTGTAGAAGCAATCCACAAGCGCAAAATATCAGCACCTAGATTGTTTACTACCTTTTGTGGGCTCATAACATTGCCTAATGATTTACTCATTTTTTTGCCGTCTTTATCAACGGTAAAGCCATGGGTTAATACTTGTTTATAAGGCGCCTTACCATTAATGGCTACTGAAGAAATAAGCGATGACTGGAACCATCCACGATGCTGATCAGAGCCTTCTAAATATAAATCAGCAACGTCAGATAGACCATCTCTTGCCTTAAGCACTGCAAAATGACTAACACCAGAATCAAACCAAACATCTAGCGTATCGGTGGCCTTTTCATAGTCTTGAGCATCTGCACCTAGCAAATCTTGAATATCTGTATTAAACCAAGCTTCGATTCCGCCTTGTTCAATCATGGCTGAAATTTCAACAAATAATGCTTGTGTATTAGGGTGTAATTCACCCGTCTGTTTATGTGTAAACAAGGTGATTGGCACACCCCAAAAGCGTTGACGAGAGATACACCAATCAGGACGATTACCCACCATTAGCTCGATACGTTTCTTACCCCAATCTGGAATCCAATCAACCTTAGGAATTTGTGCATTAACCGCATCTCGCAAGCCGTTATCTTGCATTGAGACAAACCATTGTGGTGTTGCTCTGAAAATAACTGGAGTTTTGTGGCGCCAGCAATGCGGGTAAGAGTGCACTAATGGCTCATGCTTTACTAGGGCGTTATGAGATTTTAAAATCTCCAAAACACTGGCATTGGCTTTAAAAATAAACTGACCTGCTAATAGCTCAGTATCTTCAAAAAACACGCCGCGGCCATCTACCGGACAATTAACCGGTAAATCGTATTGCTTGCCAACTACAAAATCTTCTTGGCCATGAGCAGGTGCCGTATGAACAGCGCCCGTACCCGCATCTGTAGTGACATGATCACCCAAAATAATTGGCACTTGTTTATCGTAAAATGGATGTTGCGCTTTCAAACCTTCGAGCTCACTGCCTGAAAATATATTGCTAGCAATATTTGACGCCAGTTCATAGCGTAGCAGAGCTTCTTCTGCTAAATCTTGCGCTAATAATAAATACTCATCCCCAGTGTCAGCTAATACATAGTTAAGCTCAGGGTGCAATGCAACAGCCTCATTGGCAGGTAGCGTCCA
>JGI26272J51733_1000918_pt1 | contig 13175 bp, 9 predicted proteins | sample SaaInlV_120m_DNA_FD_51733 | JGI IMG/M metagenome (IMG submission 51733) | reverse complement strand
TGTTGCGTAGCTATGATTGCTACTCTCTCACGATGCTTGTCTTTTGTCCATCATTTTTGTTAAATTTGTTTACCTAATGAGTGGGGGATCTGAACCGTTACACTTGGGCCGGTTCTCTTTACCGATCCATGTCAGTTCCAGTCGGGGCTTTTGGTTTTTACTCATGATTTGACTATCCTATCCTCTGTTCAATGCAGTCATCACCGCAGTTTTCAGAGTCTGTAGGTCGGTTGAATTTTCAAAGACGGCTCTGGGGTTTTTGTTCCATTGCAGTTTGTCATACTCCTCAACGATCTGTGTGGAAATTTCTCCAATCATTTCGGAGAGGGTTTGTTGATGTGCTGCTGAAAGATGAAGTTCATCATGGTCAATCGCATCAAATCGGATCAGGAGAATGTGCGCCGTCAAGAGGCTACAGTGTCGCAGGATCTCCTGCTGTTCTCCGCTATCCTGATGGGCATCCCAACGCAGTTGGGAGCGTACCTGCTCTACAACTTGTACAGTACGCCATAGCTGGCGGGCCTGTAGAGAGCTTTTGAAGATGCGACTGTAGTTGGAGCTGTTCTCTTCTCCGTTGAGTTTTCGGTCAAACAGCCGTTTGATGTTTTTCTTGGCAAGACTGACTAGACTGCTCCAATCCTCTCGAACCCAGCAGGCCAAGGCTCTTGCAGCCATCTCTACATCGAAATCCTGCTGGTCTGCCTTGCCCCCTTTGTAGCGGTAGGTAATACCCGCCTGCTGTAAGGTCTGTGCCCACTGCTGCTGGTTCTCATCCAGTGCGGCAAAGTCGATGTCTGTGATCGCATTCTGGTGGTTACGATAGCGGGTGATGTGTTGCCCAAAGTTGTTTGGTGCACCATCCAGGCTGACAATGGTTGCCAAGATTTTGGAGGGTGCCTCTCCATCGGTGGCTGTGGCGTTGGTTAGGCTGCTGACCGTTTGTGCGCCATTGATTACAGAGAGGCCATGAAAGCGGAAGCGGCCTTGGTTACGATTTTCGTCGCGCCTTCCAATGACATCAAAGGAGTCACAGAGAAAGGTAACCCCATTGTTAAAATAGAAGAAGTGCTCTGGCTCTTGCTGGATGGTTTGGGCAATATCCCGATTGACCAGCGTATCTCCTTTAAATTGTCGGATATTGGCATCAAAGAGCTGGTTGCCATACTGCTCTTTCAGTGCCTTGAGTTGTTGGCCGGAAACAGTGCCGTAGTAGGCTACATATGGCTGATTGATGCAGCCAAAATTTTCCAGCTCAATTTCTGCAGTAATGGGGTTGGGTTGTATTTCACTGATCTGAAAATCGTCGAAAGTTGCCAGTCCTGCATTGGTAAAATGGAGAAAGTTGGGTTCACCTGCTGAGTTGAAGGAGTTCTCAAGGTCGCCCATCATTCTGCGGCGATCATCGGAGAGGGCATTTCCCGTATAGACCAGCACGGCTTTTACCTTGGCAATGCCTGTATCAAAGGTGGTATTTAGGGCTGGAATTTTATGTTGTAGTGTCTGGTTGAAGCGTGAGTATTGCTGATTTAGCAAGTCCCTGACACCACTCTCAAATTTGTTTACGTCGCCGAGTGCAGGCTCTCCTTTCCCACTATCAATATACTTGGATTGGATCAACCAGATGGTTTCGGTGGGGTCAATAAAGACGGAATCAATACCGTGGTCATCACCGCCATCAATGGATGCCGCTACCGCCTCCTCGATGGATGCGTTGGTGGCTTGCGTTAGTATAGTAGGCCGCGAGTGCCTTGGAGTAGTAGTTACGCTGGCGTGCGGTATCGTCGTTACCTGTGCCTGTAATGTGTGTTTGAAAACGTTGATCGAGTAGTTCACAGAGCTGGATCAACTCATGGGGGCGGCTTACTTCTACCATTAGATCACCTCCCAGCTGATGGTAAAGAGGTGCTGTTCTTCGATGGTCTGGTTCATCTTCTCTTCCAGTTCGGTGATAAGCATTTCGCGGCGGTCATCCACCTCATCTTGTCGGTCAAATAGTTCACGGCGTTTTTTATTGCGCTGCTTCTCCAGCTCTTTTTGTCGCTTCTGCCAGTGGAGTTTTTCGTGGAGGTCTGGTGCTACCTTTGCGGTTCTGCGCACCTCCTGTATTTCACGGTCATGCTCTTTGATCTCCTGCTCCAGTACCACCTTGAGGTCATCCGCCCAGGTATCGAGTTTTTCTACCTCATCCCCAAAATATTGGAGGTTACGTTGGCTGATCTCCTCCATGATCGTGGTTTTACTGCGCTCCAGCTGGCCCTGAAGACTGGTGTTGATATCAATGGGGCGTTGTGTTGTATTTTCAGCGGGATAGGCCAATAGCTTTTCCAGTACCTCTGGCGCGATGGTCTCCCCTTGGCGGTTAGTTCCGCAGGTCACAATATGGTCCTCTATACGCTTCATGGACTCTACGGTGAGACGGTTGACCTGTAGTTGACCGGATTGCCCCTTGAGTTGCTGGACGACGGATACCTTGGTCCCTTTGGTGCCTACTCGAAAAATAAGGTGTTCACTGCTCAGTGGTCGGGCTTTGGCTTGTTCAATGGCCCACTGTGCCAGTGGGTGCTTGAGGCGGTAGATGTGGTGCTCGCCATCTCTCCTGGGGAGCTCATACTCTCCGGTTGGGATGTTGTCTGGGGCATTTTGCGGCAGGCTCTCTATAATAAAACCACCGTCGGCCTCTTTGAAATGTTTGTCCAGTTCGGTTTTTGTCAGGGCGAGTAGCATCTGCTCATACTTATCAAGAGAGCGCTCGGTATTGATTTTGATCTTTTGTAGAACATCTTCGTCGAAATGCTCAAACAGCTTCTCGCGTGTGTCCACCATCTGTAGGTTGATCTCATGTGCAAGCTCTTGCTGTAACTGGTTAAAGGCCTGTTTAATATCTGCAGGATCACGGCAGGTGTCGTAGATGGTCTTCACCTTGTGCTCGAAATCTACACCGTGCTCGATGGCCCCGAGTACTTCGTCAGAGGCTCCAAAAACACCATCAAAGATGTTGAACTTCATCTGTAGCAGTTGATGAACCCGTTGGTCAGCTTCGTTGGTGGTGTCCATAAAGTTAAGTACAACGACATCATGTTTCTGTCCATAGCGGTGGCAGCGGCCAATGCGTTGCTCAATGCGTTGTGGGTTCCAAGGTAGGTCATAGTTGATCACCAGTGAGCAGAACTGCAGGTTAACCCCTTCGGCGGCAGCCTCGGTGGCGATCATCACCTTGCCTTGTAGTTTGAAATATTCAATCAGTGCAGCACGTGTATCTGCTGTTTTTGATCCAGTAATTTTGTCACTGCCTTGATGTGTTTTAAGCCAAGCTTTGTAGATCTCTTTGGCCTTGCTGTCACTGTTGGTACCGTTAAATAGTACGATGCCATCACCGTACTTGCTACTTTCCAGTAGTGTTCGCAGGTAGTCCTGAGTCTTTCTTGATTCGGTAAATAGAACCGCCTTTTCTGCTGCACCCATCTCGTTCATCTTGGCAAAGGAGATGTTGAGTGCCTTGAGCAGTGATTTGCCTTTGGTGGGTTGGTGAATGCTTCGAGCCAGTGTTCTAAAGGATTTTAACTCTTCAATCTCTTCTAGAATGGACTGTTCAACCTCTCTGTTTGCACTAAGACTCTCATCATTGATCCACTCCTCAGCGGTATTTTGCAGGGCTTCATAATCGATGTTGAGGCTATTGAATAGAGTTTCCTCGGCCAAATTCTTTTCAAGGCGCTGGATAATGGTGTCTAGTGCTCCGGCAATTGCAAAGGGTGAAGAGGCGAGCAGTTTCCACATTACCATGGAGATGAGTTGCCGTTGCCCAGAGGGCAGGGCGTTCAGTTCAGGCCTGCGCAGGTAGCTGGATACCTTTTGGTAGAGTGTCTGTTCATCGGCTGAGGGGGTGAAGTTCTCTACCATGGAGATACGCTTGGTGTAGGGAACGTAGGCACGCACCTCTTTTCTCAGCGTGCGTTTACAGATCGGCTTGATTCGCTGTTTGAGCTCTCCAAAGGTAGTGGGGTTGTTCAGTTTTCCATAGCGGATACGAAAGCTGTCGAGGTCACCAAATACCTTCTCATCGACTACGCTGACTAGGCCAAAGAGTTCCAGTAGGGAGTTCTGTAGAGGGGTGGCAGTGAGTAGTACTTTGTATACTGAGTTTAGGGCATCCCGAATTGCTTTGGCGATTTTGTTCCCTTTTTTGTAGATGTTGCGCAGTCGATGTGCCTCATCGATTACCGCAAGATCCCACGGTACCATCTGAATATCGGCGGCTTTTGATTTTACGAACTGATAGGAGCAGATCACTATGCCATCACCGATATCGAAAGGGTTTTTGATGCCCTCTTTTTTTGCTTTTTTGTAGTTGTCTCCCTCAAGGATGGTGCCATCAATGCCAAATTTATCTTGTAGCTCTTGATGCCACTGTTTACGCAGGTTGGCGGGAACGATGATCAGAATGCGGCGTTTATGCTCTGCCCATTTTTGTGCAATGACCAATCCAGCCTCAATGGTTTTTCCCAGCCCGACTTCATCAGCTAAAATCACCCCGTTGGAGAGTGGGTTACGAAAGGCAAAGAGAGCGGCATTGACCTGATGTGGATTGAGATCGATCTGGGCATCCATAATGGCACCCGTCAGTTTATCCTCATCTTCACTGGCAAGCCTTCGAGTGAGCTGCCATGCAAAGTATTGCGCTTGGTGTTTGCTAAACATGAATGGCTAATCCACTATCGCTTGATAGGCTTGGTTTTGGTGGTTGGGGGTGTCAGGATAACGTAGTTTGAGTTTTCCTTGTGACACCATCGGTGTTAAATATCGAGAGCGTAGTCCATCGGTGTTGCGTTCGAGTAGTGTTCCCAGCTCTCTTTTGGTGAGCCAGTTTTGGTTACAAAGTTCAGTGATGAGTTGTTCTACCTGACTATTCGGTAGTCGATGTTTATCTCGTGCTGGTTGAGAAATTTGTTGTAGTTGCTCCCATGTTTGGTTGTTATGTACGGAGCTATCATCGTTATGTACGGAGCTATCACTGTTATGTACGGAGCTATCACTGTTATGTACGGAGCTACCTGGCTGTTCGGGAAGGTGATACCAGCTCCAGCGACCGTGTCCTTTCTTGACCAAGGTTTTTTTTGTGACTAATGACTGGAGCAGTACGGTAAGGTCTGCTGAGTGTGCACCTGTAATCTGTTGTAGTCGGTTGTTGTCGACTCTTTTTTCAAGGTCAGCAGTAACCAGTGCTTGAATTTCCAGTGGGCTAAAATGGGTGTAAGCGGAGCCAAACTGCTGTTGTAAGTGATCTAGAGATTCATCAGGGATGAGGCTTACTGTAGGTAACATCCAGTGGACTCGGTCTGGCTGTACCTGCTCGGTAACTCGGGGTTTGCGCCAGTGTTGAGACTCCCAACCGAGGTGGATTTTATCGATGCCAGAACCTGCTTTTTCCCCCGCACCTAGCATCATAAACATCGTCTGTAGGGTTTTATTGCGACACTCACTGACGCTGCCATAAAAGAGCTGCTCCATAGAGACGAGTAGTGAGCCCGGATTGGAGAGTTCAAAGCGGTTACGATACTTCTCGATTATGATGCCTCCCATCCCTTGGTAGTCCGCATGAATCAAAGTGTTTACCAGTGCCTCGCGAATGGCTTCATGGATGATGGTTTCACCCTTTCGAAAGAGCTCATTATCCAGTTGAAAAGGTATTTTCAGGTCAGCGGAGAGTTTTTGAATAACGCGAAGGTAGAACTGAAACAGGTTGCCTGACCAGGTGCCATCCATGTGAATACGGTCTGTCCAGCGAACATGAGGATCATCGGACAGTTTTTCTCGGTAGTCGACATGATATTGGGGGAGCGCCTCGCGCAGTGCCTCCTCTTTGCCAAACATCATCAGCCCTGCGATGGTGAGCCCCTCACTGTGATTGCTTCGTTCATGTCGCCATGCACCCAGCTTGGTTAAAAATCCGAGGTCACTCTCCCCTGCCCAAGGATGGTCCGGTTTCAGTGAGGTAAAGCGATTGCGATACTGCTGAATGGATGCGGTGTCGAGGTCATCCATTGTGTAGTGCTCCAGAATACGGCTATCGGCGGGACTCTCTTCCCTGTCTGAAAGCATCCGCCCAACTTCCCGCTCGGTGCAGTGGTAATCGCCTTCATGGTTACGTCGATAGCTGCCAGTGAGAGGGTTTTGTCCGATGAAAATGGGGCGTTGTGAACGGGAGGCGCGAGGGACCTGTATCATCAGCAGGGTGAATTTCCCCTCATCAATGGTAGTGATGTCCTGGTTTGTAAGCAGATTTTCGCTGACTTTCCCCCGATTGTTTAGTGTATTCCAGAGGTTATTCTTGAACTTTGAAATATCGGGTATGCCGGATAGGGATCCATTATCTTCAATGCCGAGAAGAATGGTGCCCCCATCACTGTTTGCCATAGCGCTGTAGGTCTCCCAGAGGCTTTTGGGGACACCGCCGCGTGCAGATTTTAATTCAAGGTCATGACTTTCACTCCAGCCTGGTTGGAGTAATTTTTCGATAGAGTGAAGGGCGGCTGCTTCCATGTTACTTGTTTTTTTTCATGATCTTGGTTGGGCGTTTTCTATTATACGTAGTTTATAAATAGAGGCGAATCAGCTAAGCCAGCCATACCAGAGCGGAAGTGTGATTAGCGATAGTGCTGTGGAGAGTGTGGTGGCAGCAGCAAACAGTGCAGTATCTAGATGATAGCGATCACAGATCACCATCCCCAGTACCATGGTGGGCATTGCCGCTTCCAGCACTACGGCTGCGCGTAGGTCGCCCTCAAGCCCAACACCAAAAGAGGCCCAATAGAGTATCAAGGGCATCAGCATCAATTGGATCAGCAGGGCGGGAATAAGTCGGGGGAGTATGCGCCAGTGCAGTAGATCCCAACGCAGCCCCATACCTAGGGCAAGCAGCATCAGCGGAGGGACGGAGTTACCCAGTAGCTCCAGNGTTTTACCAACACCGTTAGGCATTGGTATCTGGTTAATATTGAGTGTGATGGCAGCAGTAGCAGCCCAGAATGCAGGAACACGGACCAGCTCAGCCAGTGGGTGTCGTTTCTCCCCCTCCCCATGTTGTTGTGCAATGAGTATGCCTATGGTGAGTAGCAGTGGGGTGGCGGCGAGTAGGTCATACTGTAGGGCCACACTGCGGAACTCGGTGCCAAAGGTCTGCTCTAGTACCGGCAGACCGAGATAGGTGGCGTTAGGCCAAGCTGCGGCAATCAGTAGCGCACCGCGTGCCTGTTGTGGAAGAGCTTTGGGGCGATAGATCAGGGAGGCGACTACCGCTGAGCCAACCACTGCAGTGCTCGCCATGAGGATGATACGTAGTGAGTCGATCCCAATCGGTGCCTTCCATAACACTTCCAGCACCAGTGCGGGCAATAGTAATACGTAAACCAGCCCAGTGAGTGATTTGCGCACGCCATCCGCATCTAGCTCCAGAGGACGCAGAGGTCGCCACAAGGCACCTGCAATAATCAGTGCAGCCATTGGGAGTAAAATCTGCAGCATCAGAAGAAGATGGGGCGTACCCGCTTGATTTTTGGATCATTGACCAAGCAGTGGCTGAGTATTTTAATCAGTGCCTCTGCCCGTGCTTTGGATTCAATCTTTGTGATAGGGAGCCACACCTCCAGATCCAGCTCACCATTGAGGTAGTGGAGAGTAAACTCTTTAATATATTTGCTCTCTGGAATCTCTGCCCAACAGGGTGATAGGCGCTCAATCAATTCGTTACGCATCGGCAGGTTGGTACAAGGACCGTTCAGCTCATCATTTTCTGGATCGATATGGACAGTGACATCGGTGACATCCTTGATCTGTTTGTAGAGGGTCTGTTCTACATGATCTGCGATGTGGTGTCCCTCTGATACGCTTAAGCGGGGGTTGACCAAAATATGTACATCAACCAGCACATTGCTCCCCATACGGCGGGTGCGCAGTCGGTGCATGGCGTTGACCCCTTCCACCTGAAGGATCTGTTGACGGATTCCATCCAACTTCTCCTGTTTCAGACCGGTGTCGATCAACTCCTGAATTGCCTCCCAACCGAGTTCGCCTCCCGCCTTGGCAATCATCAAGGAGACCCCGACGGCGGCAATTGCATCGAGATACTCCAATCCAGCCATGGTACCTATTACCCCGACCAGTACCACCACGGAAGAGAGCGCATCGCTGCGGTGGTGCCAAGCATTGGCGTGCAGCAGTTTAGAGTGAATACGGTTGGCTACCGAGAGGGTGTAGTGGTAGAGCCACTCCTTGGAGAGGATAGAGAGTAGTGCAGCAATCAGTATGATAGGTTCTGGTTGGGTTAGCGTCTCTGGGTTAAACAGGCGCTGGACTGCATCCACTCCGAGTCCTATCGCCACAGCGATCAGCAGTACCCCTATAGCAACGGTAAATAGGGTCTCAATGCGGCCGTGTCCATAGGGGTGCTCCTCATCGGCAGCCATACCACCATGTTTGGCACCGTACAGTACCAGTAGGTCAGAGATCAGGTCGGAGAGAGAGTGGACCCCATCTGCGACCAGAGCCTGTGAGTGGCCGAGGATACCAATGACCACCTTGATCCCACTCAGCAATAGATTGATCAGTGCGCCAATCAGTGTGGTGCGTTTAGCGGCTGGGTAGTGGTTCAGCTCATCCATGAGTTACTGATCGCGCTGGATCTGCTCCATCTCTGGTAAGTTGATGGCTGCCTCCGTGGCCTGCTGCAGTGCACGTTGTAGGCGTGCAGGGGCGCTGCGTCCCATACAGTTGTGGTTGAGGTCCCCATTGAAGGCCTCGACCATACCATCGATCAGTGCCTCTCGATCCAGTTTCTCTTTGGTCAACCACTCTTGTAGATCAATCACCTCATTGGCAATGTTACGAGCGAGGGGTTGATGTTTCTCCCACAACTCACCGACATTACCACCTACCCTCAGTCCGGCAATGTTGGTGGTGAGGATATAGAGGTTCTTCAGTACCAGCTCCTGCAGCAGCTCTACAGGCGTGGAGAGCACCTCGGTGCTGATCTCTAGTTTGCCTAGGGAATCAGCAATAGTTTGGGCATGGGGGCCAAGCACCGGAGAGGGGATGATCACCTTGAAGTCCATCCCCTTCTTCTTCTCAAACCAGACTGAGATTACGGTGGGGTTTTCGAGGCCATGCTGTTGCCAGTCGCGGGGCAGTAGCTCATTTTGTAGCAGTACCAGACGATCACGCCATGCTGTGGGGATCTCCTTCAGTAGCGGATGGAGATCGCCTTCCGCAACCCCAACTACGACAAATGCGGGGTCAGGGATTGCATTTGCACACGCTTCAATAGAGTCATTGCGGTTGACGGGGTGGATGGGATAACCGGCACGCAGCAGGCCACGTGCAAATACTCCGCCCATCTCGCCAGCACCAATCAAAATTACAGGTCTCTTGCTCATCGTCATGTCTCAAATATTGGGGGTTGAACTGTTTTGGAATTGTATCAATTTCCTCTCGCACTCGAACCACACAATAAAATTGGGTGATCACTGTGGGTGCTGACCCAATTGAGGGTTTTCGGACAGGCTTCTGGGTTAAAGGTCGACCCCCTTTTGTGCCTTCACCCCTGCCCGATAGGCGTGCTTGGTATCTTTTAGGTCAGTAACTGTATCTGCAGCTTCACATAGGCCATCCGGTGCGCCACGACCAGTGATCACCACATGCTGCATTGGAGGGCGGGCCTTGAGGTCGGCCAGTACGGTCTCCAGCTCCAGCCAGCCATACTTCAGTGGGTAGGTGAGTTCATCCAGCACAACCAGCTCCAGTGATTCATCCTGTAGCATCTCCTTAACTACTGCCCAGCCCCGTTGAGCGGTCTTGATATCCTGAGAGAGGTTTTGTGTATCCCAAGTGAACCCCTCTCCGAGTACATGCCACACCACATTGGGCTGTTGGCGGAAGAATCCCTCCTCTCCAGTATCGGTGCGACTCTTAATGAATTGTGCTACACCGACCTTAAATCCATGTCCCAGTGCACGGGCCACCATACCAAAGGCCGAGCTGGATTTGCCTTTGCCGTTGCCGGTCAGTACCAGCAGGATGCCCTGCTCTTTGTCTGCATGGGCAATAGCAGAGTCAATCACCGCTTTTTTGCGCTGCATTCGTTTCTTATGGTTTTGGTCTGAGTTGGGCATAGGTATTTGATCGTAAAGGTTATAGGGGGGTTATTTGAGTTGATAGATAATGGGAATCTCCATCTGCAACGGTCCCCCCAGCATCCCCTCATTGACTTGGTTGAGATGGTTGATTCGTTTCATCGTATCCACGGCAGAGCGGTTAAGTACGCCAAAAGGGCTGCCGTTCAGAATTTTGATTCCGGTCAGCTTTCCATCGGGCTGAACAGTAAACTGTAAATGAACTTTCCCCTCCCACCCCTTACGTCGGGCAAGTCGGGGGTATTGAAAGTAGCGCACCAGTTCCGCCTGAATTAGACGACGGATTGTGGCGCGGGACTGTTTGACAGCCTCACTTTCTTGTGTGGTTTTGGAGGGTGTCTCAACCTTGGGTATCGGTTTTGGGGGAGGCTTGGGTTGAGTGGCTTTGAGTTGTGGTTTGGGTTTTGGAGTAGGAGGTTTGGGAGGTTTAGCTGGAACCGGTTTGGGTTGATCAGCCTGCTTGCGCAGTTGTTCAATCTTCTTTTTCTGGAAGGGGACGTACTGTTTCTTCGGTTTTCGGGTAGGAGTGGGTTCAGCTGTTTTTTCTACAGGCTGAGGCCGCTTTTCAACTGTGGGCGGTGCTGGCTCGATAACGGATTTAGTGACCTCTTTAATAATCGGTTCAGGGTTAACTGTAGGTTTGGGGGCAGGCTCCGGTAGATCGGGTTGAATAACTACCTTTTCCTCTACCGTTGGTGTTTCATTATCTGGCTCTGGCTCTGGCTCTGGCTCTGGCTCTGGCTCTGGCTCTGGCTCTGGCTCTGGCTCTGGCTGTTGCGGCGTTGGAGGCTCCAATGCGATTTCAATGGTTTGTTGGTTCTGTTGCTGACCACCAAAGTCGAACTGTAGTGGTTCTTTCCATGTAATCAGTAGTATGCCATGCAGGAAAATAGAGAATACAACGAATAATGAGAGTCGTTGTCTGCTTGTATTCAGTCGCCATCCTGCATGGAAGAGATTCATTGCATCCGGTAATTGATAGAGAGAAGGAGTGTTCTTCCTGCGGTAGTAAACCCCTTTTCTAATTGATACTGTTTGTCAAATAGGTTACCTACTTTGAAATGGAGTTTGGTTTGTTGGTTGAGCTTGTGTCCCAGCTTGAGGTCAAGTTTGCTATACCCAGAGATTCGGCTGTCTCCGTAACTGAAACGGTGGCCCTGATTAACCCAGTCAAGGCTTAGGTTGTATGTGCCTAATGTGCGGGTTCCATGCAGCTTTAGGGTACGTTTTGCTCTGCCAAGGAGCTGTTTTGACTCTTTACGGTCCATCGGGTTGAGTAGGGTTAAGGAGGTGTGGAGCTTCCAAAAGTCAATTTCTGTATCAATTTCCAGTTCAAGGCCATCAATTTCTGCCTTGTTTATATTCATATAAGAGGCATCTGCAATACTCCAGTGGTTGCTTGGGTTAGGGTCATGCCAATCGATCATGTTGGATATTACTGTATTAAATAGTACCGCATTCAATGTGGTGCCAGTGGATAGCTCACGGGAATAGTGGATCTCTATAGTTGAAGACTCTTCTGGTTGGAGTGTAGCGTCTCCATAGCTGCTGTCGTAGAGCTGGTAGAGGCTGGGTGCCTTGAAAGCCTCGCCATAGGAGAGACGCAGTGTTGAGTCATTATCCAGCGCCTTTTCGTAGGCGATATCACCAGTCAAGTGTGACCCAAATTGCTGATTATCTTCAATGCGTAGTCCTACGTTGTATTGATTGCTGTTATCGAGATCACCGCTCAGGTTGCCGAATAGTGCGGTACTGCTGCGCTTCCAGTTGGGTGATGAGGTGTAGCTTTTTAGTGTGCTGTCTTGAGAGTAATCAATACCACTGACTAGCCGTTGTTGCTGTGATAGTTTGATGTGGTTAACCCAGCTGGAGGAAAACACCTCTCCGTGGTAGTCGCCAGTGGCATCGTTTTTAGATTGTCGCTGTTGGCTGCTTTTCCCAAGGTGAAACTCACTGTCCCACTGTGAGTTTATGGCTCCTTTCCAGTAAGTGTCGGTACTCCACTGGGTAAAGTCGGATTGGCAGTTGTTGGAAGAATTGCCGCAATAGTCATACTCGTTGTAGCCTGTTGAGTGGTGTGAATTAATGCCGATAATAGTATCTGTAGGGAGGATATAGTCAAGTTGGGCAGAAATTGAGCGGTTTTCATAGCCATCCGCCTCCAGATTGTTATCTTTCGATGAGGTACCATCGGTTCTTAGTTGGCTGGCCTTAAGCGAGTAACTGAATTTTTCTCTGGAGTTTGCAAAACCGGCACTTATCTTTTGGGTGTTTTCAGTTCCTATTGAGATTGATGCAAATTGGCTCTGCTGCTCAGGTTTTGTGAACACTTGGATCACTCCACCGATGGCATCTGATCCATAGAGGCTGGCCTTGGGACCACGGACGATTTCGACTCGTTCAATCAGTTCTACAGGGATGTGTTCAAAGCTGGCGGCGCTGTTGGTACTGGTTACATCATGGAAGCGAACGCCATTGACCAGTAGTAGTAAATGTCCGCTACCTGTTCCGCGAAGATAGAGTGAGGAGTTTTGTCCATACCCCCCCTTAGTGATGAAATCGAGCCCAGTGCTTTGGCTTACCAACTCTGGAAGTGACTGAGCAGCAGATGCCTCAATCTCTTTACGCTCAATTATAGTGACCATCGAGAGCGTCTCATTGATGCTCTCTACGGTCCGGTTAGCTGTGATGATAATGGGTTCCAGTGCATCATTGGAAATGGCCCCGGTGTGGATGGTTGTAGCTAGTGTCGCAACCAATAGTCGTTGTAATTTCATCTCTATTTTCTCCTGACGCACGCCCGCGCTTAAAAGTATTGATCATTTTGATATTTGGAGAGGGGAATATCAGGAGATAACTGCAAGTGAATACTATGTGGTACTAATTGCAGTAACGGCCTATCCACTTAACGCAAATTAGCATGTAATGTCCGGGTTTTTGCCAGCATCATGTCGGCATCGTCTGTGAAAAAATGATGTTACTTGCGTCAAG
>JGI26272J51733_1000894_pt1 | contig 13467 bp, 10 predicted proteins | sample SaaInlV_120m_DNA_FD_51733 | JGI IMG/M metagenome (IMG submission 51733) | reverse complement strand
GGTAGATAAACAATTTAAATTGCAAGCAACAGAGGATCTCCATGCCTTGCAGACAATAACAACTTCAGCGGAGATCAACACTGCAATAGTCAAAGTACCTCAAGTTGACAATGCAGCAGTGCTGCAAAATACACGTGCCTCGTTGAAGATACAGGACGGTTGCGATTTCATGTGCTCGTTCTGTATAATTCCTTTTGCACGGGGTCGTTCCCGTTACCGGGAATTCCAGAATTTGCAGGAAGAAGCCTCAATGCTGGTTAAAGAAGGTGTCCGGGAAATTGTGATAACGGGTGTGAACGTTGGTACTTATCAAATAGGCAAATTGACAATTGTGGATGTGGTTGATTATCTCAACAGTCTTCCCGGACTGTCACGTATCCGGATAAGTTCAATTGAACCGACAACTGTTCCGGAAATTCTTTTGCAGTATATGAATGATCCGCAGCATAAATTGGTCCCGTTTTTCCATTTACCAGTACAGTCAGGCGCTGATACTATTTTAAAAAAAATGAAACGCCGTTATTCTGCTGCTCAGTATGCAGATGAAATATGGCGTGCTTTTGAAACAGTTCAGGATCTGTGTATTGGCACTGATGTAATGGTTGGTTTTCCGGAAGAAAGTGAGTTGGAATTTGAAAACACTTTGAATTTATTGGATAAACTTCCGCTTACATATTTTCACGTTTTTCCGTTTTCTGCACGTGAGGGAACCCCTGCTTTTCAACTGAAGGAACAAATACACCCTCAGATCAAACAAAAACGCAGTGAAATATTACGTGAATTAAGCACTAAAAAACGCCGTGACTTTCATCAACGATTTCTTGGAAAAACCCGGCAGGTTTTATGGGAATCCAAAAAACCGGAAGCTAATGTCAGTGGTTACACAGATAATTTTATCAAGGTTGTCCTTGAAGAAACGCATGAAGCTGATTTGCGGAACCAACTTCTTGCTGTCAAGCTGACTGGAATTAAAGGGCAAACTATGCTGGGTAAATTTGCAACAAATTAAAATAAAATGTTGACTATCGTAAGTTGGAATATTCAGTATGGCAAAGGTGTGGACGGTCGTATTGATTTGTACAGAATTGCGGATGTTGTTCAGCAGGACGGACTGCCCGATGTTTTGTGTCTGCAGGAAGTTTCACGCAACGATCCTGAGACAGCTAACGGCAGTGATCAAGTTAGTGAACTGCAAAAGTTATTTCCTGACTATGAGATTTTTTACGGTGCGTCACAAGACCGTTCCGGAGGAAAAGACGGTGGACGCAGGCAATTCGGTAATTTGATCTTGACTCGCCGTTCACCTCTTCAAGTACTGCATCATGTACTACCTTCACCTGCTGATCCAAAAGCAAGATTTATGTCAAGGCAGACGACTGAAATGCTGCTCAGTACAGGCACCGGCACTTTACGGTTGATGAACACTCACCTTGAATTTTTCTCAGAAAAACAACAGTTGGCACAAGTTCAACGTATCCTTGAACTGCATGAAGAAGCCTGCGCACAATCACGAGAAGCTGGACTCGACTTTCCAAATACTCCGTTTGCCCGCATAGAACGTTCGGAAAAAATGCTGATCTGCGGTGATTTTAATTTCGTTCCGGAAAGTGCTTCATATCAACTGATAACGTCAGCCTTTGCTGAAGGTGTTCCGGATCTGCTTGATGCCTGGAATGTAGTAAACCCGGAAAATGACAGGAGCCCAACCTGCGGAATTTTTGATCACAAACAATGGAAAAATGGTCCGCATTGCCGNGATTATTTTTTTCTCAGTCAAAACCTCTCTCNGCAAATTCATCAAGTNTCTGTCAACACAGAAACCGCGGCTTCTGATCATCAGCCGATCCGGATAACTTTAGAGGAGTGAAATGTCACGCGGGNTGTTCATGCTGTTGACCACNATCATTACAGGCTGCACNGGTAACGCTGCAATGCAGGAAATGCCGCGTTCAGACAGTCAGTATTATGTCTCTTGCCCACCACATGTTTTCTATTGTTACCGCAAATCAGAGCTGATATGCCAGACAGGATATCGCGTGTTAACAGTTGCAAGTTGGGAAGATAATCCGGAGATGATCATTGAATGCAACTAAATGCACACAACAATTTTACTTTAAATCAACTCTTGATTATCTAATCAAAATGGGAAGATACTAATGGTGTGCGCTTTGCACAACTCACGCTAAGAAAAGAATAATGAATATTTTTCCCAATCTGCTTGCAAATAACAGACAAGCTTTATAAAATTGTGGGATGGCTTTTTTAGCATTGCTCGGGTATTGTCAATGCTTCTTTATAAACTTTTTCTCAGGTAAACCACGCAAAGAAAATCTCTCAGATTTTCTGCTGGTCTTCAGTAAAAATGTCAAATATCAGTCCCTATACACTGGTTATAGCTGATTGTCTGGAGTCGCTTGCTGAGTCCGATTCCGATGAATCAAACTGTGATGAGAAGCAGGCGATGCANCTGCTGATCAACATGCTTCAAGGCAGGATGCTGGAACACATAAAACAACGTGTCAGCAACTACTACAATATAGAACCAGAGGCACTTAATGATGAATTCTCTGTTTCTCTGATAGAGGTTTTTGCNGAAATTTTTGGTTTATTCCGGCATAAGTTTGAAGAAATGCCTTGGCTGGTAAACAAGATCGCAAGCAGAATCGTAGAAGTCGAAACAAGGAATGGTTCAAAAACAGAAAAGCGCATCAACCAACTTTACCTCTCCATTTTCTGCAAATATTTCGAATATAAAAACATCGAAAAAATCATTTCCACTCTGCAGACAGACCCCCGTATACAACGTGCGATAATCTCAGCAATCCCCAGTGCAGTACCTTCTTAGTCTAAACAATCCAGTGCTTTAGCAAGAAGCTGATTAAAGTTCACAGCTTAAGGAAATAAAGATTCGAAATAAAGATTCAAAGTAAATACTAAAGACATTCCTAAGAACATTCAGGTCCAGCATGCAGTTGAAGCACAGACCACTGCACGGAGATAAGCTCAGGCTTTAGCTATAACTTCGAGCATTTTTTCACCGATTTCTGCCGGAGTTTTAACCACGTGAATTCCTGCTTCCTGCAGGGCACTCATTTTTTCAGCAGCAGTTCCTTTACCACCGGAAATGATTGCACCGGCGTGTCCCATACGTCTTCCTGGAGGCGCTGTTTGTCCGGCAATGAAACTGACAATCGGTTTAGAAACATTATCTTTTGCAAAAGCTGCAGCCTGTTCTTCTGCATCTCCACCAATTTCACCTATCATTACTATTGATTCCGTTTGTTCATCCTCTTCAAATAGTTTAAGGCAATCAATGAAATTTGTACCATTTACCGGATCTCCACCAATTCCGATACAAGTTGATTGTCCTAATCCGACTTTGCTGATTTGACCGACTGCTTCATAAGTGAGAGTTCCGGAACGTGAAACAATTCCTACGGAACCAACTTTATGAATCGGTCCAGGCATAATGCCAATTTTACATTGTCCTGGAGTAATGATNCCNGGACAGTTTGGACCAATCAGCCGTGAGCCTTTTTGTCGTACAAAAGANACAGCACTTACCATATCNANAACNGGNACACCCTCNGTGATNGCNACAATCANNGGTATTTCCGCATCAGCAGCTTCCATGATGGCATCCGCCGCAAAAGGCGGGGGAACCAGAATCATTGATGCATTTGCACCGGTTGCTTGTACTGCTTCCTGAACCGTGTTAAAAATCGGTACACCTTCAAAGTTCTGCCCACCTTTGCCGGGAGTAACGCCGGCTACTACGTTGGTCCCGTAATCTCTACAACCTCTGGTGTGGAGCATTCCCTGGGAACCGGTGATTCCTTGAACCAGTAATTTTGTATTCTTGTTGATAAGAACTGACATGATATCCTGTAACAATATGTGGAAGAATATTTATTGAAATAACAGTATAAAAGACCTCTTACAATCAATCAAGTTCACAAAGCTAAATGAGATGTTGATGTTGACAAAACGTTTGAACTCAATGCATTTCCATTCAAATATACATCATCTTGAGCGAATCGCTATAACGCACCTTGCTAAGTCATTTTGTGCAAATTTGTAGGTCTATTTCGTAAAGGGTGGGTATTAATAATTTGCTTTGTGCTGGCATGGTTTTAGACGTGTCGTCTCACCCTCTAAGGAGCACTTTAATATGATGGATGCTTTGATTTCTCCATTTTGATCGAAATGAGATAATCCGTAATATTGATACCAAGACAAAGCTGATGGTCCCGTAAATAGTCTTTATGACTACAATGCTTGTCATTCCCCGATCAGGTTGAGGACAATCATTTCAGATACTTACAAGTTCCTGGATTCCCGCTTTCGCGGGAATGACAACTTTTTTTGAAGCCATCAAAGCTATTTGGCAGGACTATACAAATTATGTTTTTTGATATGATGTTGAAGTTTCAAAAATAATAATAAACCCAAAAGTCCACAAGCAAAAAAGCCGGAAATTAACGGAATCACCGTACCATTATAAAGTTGTCCAATCAAACCACCCAGTCCTACCGAAAATATAGTTTGNACAGAACCGACGATTGATGTTCCAACACCTGCAATATGACCCAAAGGCTGGACAGCAAGCGTATTCAGGTTTCCAAATAGGATGCCAACATTAAAGAAAATCACCAACAAATAAATCATCAGTATTGTCAAACTGGGATCACCTTCCAAAGTAAACATATAAATCATAAAAAATGATGAGACAATAGTAATGATAATCATTGCAGTTTGACAGAGTGCTTCCATTTTAAATCTCATAACTAATTTGGAATTTACGAAAGAAGACACACCTATGGCTAAAGCCAATCCTCCAAAATAAAGAGGAAAACTGTCTTTTAGCTCGTATTGGAGCTGGAAAATCTGTTGGGCTGAACTTAAGTAGCCGATAAAAGCACCAAAAATAATCCCGGAAATTATGGCATAAGTCCGTGAAATCGGGTTTTTGAGAGTTTCTTTAATACCTGAATAGATGATGGAAAATGTGAAACTGCGCCTATTTTCAGCAGTTAAAGTTTCTGGTTGTCGAATATTAAGCCATAGTCCTCCAAAAATTCCCAATGCAAAAATAAACCAAAATATAGCTCTCCAATCAGCAACATATAAAATACCTTGACCAATAGAAGGAGCCATTGCAGGTACCATAATAAAAACGGCTAAGATCAAGGACATCATTCGTCCCATTTCACTGCCTTCAAAACGATCACGAATCAAGGCAACGGTGACGACTCTAGCAGACGCAGAACCAAATCCTTGAAGCAACCGCCCCATTAACATGAAGCTAAAATTAGTGGAATAGATGGAAATAATTATGCCCACTAAAAATATCCCAATTCCCAGATAAAGAGAATTTTTCCTACCATATGAGTCAGATAAGGGACCATAAAGTAATAAACCACCGGCCATACCCAGGAAAACGGCTGAAATCACCATTTGTGTATCATTGGGATTTTGAACATTTAAACTCTGTCCTATTTGCCCCAAAGCCGGCAACATAGCATCAATGGATAATGCCGTCATTGACATCAACAATGCCATCAGAAAAACAAATTCTCGATGGCCAATTTCTTTTTTTGCTTGCTTCATATTTTATTAAAAGGTCGATCAATAGCATAAATCAGACTCAAATTAACCGATAAATTTATTATTGATCGGAAACTGACAACTGAGGGTGAATCAACTTCAACAGTATTGTTATGGAATTTTATTATTAAGATTCCGGAGAAATAATAAGAGTAGAGGTCCAATTATAAGCACAATGCCTGTTGAAGAAAAGGCCCAAAACCAGGCCTCCGAATTGTTATGACCTCCAAAAGCGTTCAGGACTATCCCAAAACCGATAGGACCCAAAAATGAACCGATGAAACCAATACTAGAATGAACCGCCATTGTTACACCTCGTTTGTCCTCTGCAGCACTCTCAATCACACCGGTTGTAATTGATGCAGAATCTCCTGTGACAAAGCATCCATAGACGAGGACAAGTGCGATCAGCAAGGGTGCTGAGAGTCCTATGCTGTTGCCAATCATAACTGCCAAAACCGCTGAGACAAACATAATGACGACTACGGTACGTGTTCTACCGTAACGCATAGCAAGTTCATTACCGATGATGCTGGCTGGCATACCGAGTAATATACCAAAGAAAACAATGACTGAAGGCTGAATGTTGTAGTCTGTTGAAACTCCTGACAATGCAAAAGTAAGATAGACGACAATCCAGGTGCGGAAAGCAAATAGTTCATAATTATGAGTTGAATAGCAGGCGATCCATCCCATTGCGTTCCTGTTTCTTAACACCGGTCTGAAATCAAGCGAACCCAGTCCGGAGAGCTTGCCAACACGGTTGGGACGGTTTTCCAGGACTANAGCCACAATCAGCAGTGCCAGCAAAGAGCAGATGCCTGCGATCCAGAAAGCTGTTTGCCATGGAAACCACTCAAGAATTGAACCTCCAATCAAGAAAGAAAGTGCGCTACCTGCACCGAAAGATGAGGTATAAAAGGAAGTTGCACGAACCCTTGATCTACCTGAAAGACGGTCTGTCAGAGCTTTAAGCCCAGGCATATAAGTACCCGCCAGACCTATTCCGCCAAGAACTCTGAACAACATTGCACTCCAGAAGCCTTCAACAAACAGGGCGAAACCGACGCAGCTGACAAGAGTTATCAAAACACCTGTAATGTATATCTTTTTTGCATCAATCCAGTCAGTGAGGCTGACCAGAATCATGACTGAAAGCAGATAGGATCCATAGTAGATCCCACTGATCCAGCCTGCNTCAACACTATCCAGTTGCCATTCNTCCAGAAAGAAAGGCAGCATGGATGAAAAAGTNAAGACACCNTGCATTGTNAAAATTTCAGCAATGCAAATCCAGAAAATTATACGTATTGAAGATTTTTCTTGAAGGAGAGTTTTGGTTGTCATATTTTTGACAACATATTCATGACTTAAGTGAAAATGACAAAGCTTTGTAAATTCCAGTAAAAAAAGTTAATAAACCAGCAATTATTAATAACAGGCAAATTGGCCGTGAAAGATACTCGAGCACATCGTAATGAACCATCTGCATTCCCTGAGCAAAATTCTGCTCACCTATTTTACCAAGGATAATACCCAGCACAATACCGGGGATAGAATATCCGGAGCGTCTTAGTAAAAACCCCATAATTCCGGCCCCAAACATTATAATCACATCAAGCACAAGTCCTCGTCCAATATAAGAACCTATACTTGCCAGTAGCAAAATCATTGGAGCCAAAAATTGAAAAGGTATTTTTAACAGATACAAAATGGTCTTTGTTTCAATTAAACCTATAAAGAGTATCGATAAATTTGCATAGAACATTGCTGCAAAAACGATCCAGATTAAATCAGGTGAATTATAAAAAACCATCGGTCCTGGTTCCAGATCGTGCATCTGAAAAACTCCGACCATCAGCGCAGTCATAGCACCGCCTGGTAGTCCCAGTGCCAGCAAAGGAATCATCGCTGCACCTGTTGCCGCATTGTTTGCAGTCTCAGATGAAATCACTCCTTCCAAATTCCCTTTACCAAATGATTCTTTGTCCTTGGACCATCTTACTGCTTCACCATAACCCATAAATGCCGCAAGTGTTGCTCCGATTCCGGGGAGAATACCACAAAAGAAGCCAACGAACATTGATCTTATCACTGCTATTTTATGAGTCCAGAGTTCTAATAATGTTGGAAAATCAAGACTCATCTTAGGTGCTTCATATTTACCAACAGCTTTTTTTTCTGCCTGCACAAAAATTTCCGAGACTGCAAAAAAGCCCATGATTGCAGGAACAAAGGCGATGCCTGCAGCCAAATCAGCAAAACCAAAATTATAACGGTTTATTCCTCCAACCGGATCCTGGCCGATTGTGGCAACCAACAGACCGAGTAACACGGACATCCAGCCTTTCCACATTGTCCTGCCACCTACTGAGGAAGCAACTGCCAGTCCGAAAAAAACCAAAGCAAAGATTTCAGGTGGACCTATATTTGAAATTGCCCAGTTCGCCAGCGGTTCGGTTGCAGCCATCATTATTAAGGCAGATGAAACACCACCGATTGCGGAACACAAAACCGCAGCCCCAACTGCTTTACCGGATTGACCCTTGAGAGTCATGGGATAGCCGTCAAATGCCGTAGGTGCATTTTCAGGAGCCCCTGGAATATTGAACAGGATCGCTGTAATAGCACCACCGTAGGTGCCTGTACAATAAATCACCGCAAAGAGCATTACTCCTTGTGCAGGTTCCAGACTGGCTGTGAAAGGCAGGAGAATCGCTGCAAGAGTCAGCATACTTACGCCAGGGATGGCGCCAAACAACATTCCGCCAATTACACCAAAGATAAATATTCCGATTGTGAAAGGATCTCCAAAAAGAGCGGCACTGCCAGAGATAAAGTTGTCAATCATATAAACCTTAAAAATTCAACGATTGGTGTAGATTGGTGTTTAAAGTCAACATGAAGGCACTGAAATCATAAAAAGGAGATATATTGCCCTGAGGTAGTGGTGCATTAAGGATGACCATGAACAAAACTATCAACAACAAATAAATGAATAAAGTAATTCCCAAAACCCATTTGATCCGTTTTTCACCCAGTAGTAGGATTGTGAGAGCAATGAAAATAGGAGTGGCCGAATAAAAGCCAACAGGTTTAAGCGACCATGCAAAGATGAGCGGAAGGCTCAAGATTGCAATCAGTTTCCAGATTGAATAGAGGCTGTCATAGGAAATGTTTTCTTCCTGATCTGTGATGCCAACCCTGCCTTTCTGAACCTCAGAACCTTTTTTGTATAGGTGCAGAAAATTACCCATTGTAACCAGTAAAAGAAGTCCTAAGATTACCCTGGGCCAGCCTGTTGCACCAAAGATATATATTTCAATTTCCTGATTAAACTCAAANGAGTAAACAAAAAANACTGCAATAATAGTTAACCAGATCAGTGTTTCAACGATATGAGTTGTCTTTAACCTGGACATNAATNTTTCTCGAAATTTTAGGAAAGTGTGTCAGGCAGAATTTCACCTGACACGTTTACGAAAAGGGAATTTTGGAGTTTAAGCTAATATTTGAGAGTCTTATTTAAGTTTCAGACCCATTGCTTTATAGACTTCTCTATATTGTGCAATAGTACTGGTAATAAGTTCTTTCGCACCTGCAGTGTCACGGTAACTATCTATCACACCCATGTATTTTGAGTCATTGAATTTTTGATAGCTGTCCTGACAATATGCACGCTGAAAGGCCCATTGCAACCACTTCACCCGATCAGACGGTGCTTTAGCATTAACGAAAAATCCGCGGAAACGCAAAAGAGGTTCAAAGTTATATCCCATTTCTTTATGTGTAGGAACATCTGCAAAGACGGATGGACGTTCGTTAAAAACTGTCAGAATTGGCTTGAATTTCTTTGCGTCAAGGAACTTTCTAACATCACCGGGTTGTTCAAATAAAGCATCAACTTGTCCGCCCAGCAACGCACCGTAACGCGGAGCACCCTTGTCAAAGGAAATTTGCTGAATCTTCAAGCCTGCGCCTTCAGTGATGAATTTCATCGTTACTCGCTCCATCGAACCTTCTTTTGACACATTAGCGATGGTCGATTTTCCATTTTGTGCTTTAACATATTTCACAAATGAAGCCCAGTCATTGTAACGTGTCTCATTGGTACGTATATATATCTGTGAGAACGTCACCTGTGAAGTTACAAGCGGTATCAGATCCACAGCAGGATTTGGCTTACTTGAATCCAAAGCATGGGCAGATGATGCATCATCAATATGCTCCAGGACTGTGTATCCGTCCGCCGGTGCAGACATATAAGCTGTCATTCCTACTGTACCGGAACCACCAGGTTTGTGGTCACGGTTAATGTTTACGCCGGTATGACCGGTTACTGCTTCCGCCATTGCAGAAGATACTTGTCCTGAACCGCCGGCAGGTCCATATGGAACAATCATGGTTAATGCACGACTGGGAAATCCCGCCGGTTTAGCCATACTGCTATTCTTAACCTTACATTCAAAAGTACCGGCCGTTCCGGCTCCCGCCATTAATAAACCGATTACTGTAGTAAAACCAAATTTTACCAGTTTTGAAACTTTGAAATTTTTCATTTCAGCCCCCACTAAATTATTATCTGCATATTTCCATTATCACACCATGTGATAATTTCACTAATTTACATCATCACACCACGTGACGATTTCCGTAACAATATCTACAGGCATTAAATATTGATGTCAAGAAAAAACATTCGAACAATTTATTTTGGTAAAATATTTTTTCAATTATTTTATTTGCAATAATTTTCAAATCCTCATAAGCATAGTTAAAGCTAATTATACTTGACACAGACAATGAATTTACATAGTATTTCAGCACTATTTGCGGAGCGTAATTTCAGCTAATCCAAATGCTATTTGTAAGTTAGGCTCAGGCAATTCAAACTATCTAAAAAAACTCCGGCGACTCCACTGCAAAGGGATTTGCCCGCAGGCTGCTAAAAAGTTAAAATGCCCCAAACCACGGTTGAAACAGTCGTTGCTCAAGCACGGGCGGCACAAGTACAATTTGAAACGGCCAGTCAGGAAGTTGTAGACGAATTAATCGTCGGCTTAGCCTGGGCTGTTATTGAACCCGAAACTAACCGTTCACTTGCGGAACAGGCAGTTCTTGAGACAGGTCTCGGTAATGTCGAAGACAAAATTATTAAGAATCACCGTAAAACACTGGGGCTCTTGCGGGATTTAAAAAACACGCCTTCCTGCGGAATCATCAGGGAACTTCCGGAACAAGGCTTAGTTGAAATTGCACGTCCCGTCGGTGTAGTCGGTGCAGTTACCCCCTCAACAAATCCAATCGCCACTCCACTCAACAAAACCCTAAACGCTCTTAAAGGACGTAACGCCATTATTCTCGCGCCTTCTCCAAAGGGTGAAGCGGTTTGCCAGCGGGTTGTGGATTTGCTGCAAAATGTTCTGCGACGTTCAGGACTTCCGGAAAACCTCATCCAGAAACTGTCGACTCCAGTCAGCAAAGAAGCGACTCATGAATTAATGCAGCTGGTTGATCTCATCGTAGTCACCGGTTCACAAAACAATGTCCGTGCCTCATACCGTAGTGGAACTCCGGCGATTGGTGTTGGTGCCGGAAATGTTTCAACACTGATCGATGAAACTGCTGATCTAGTTTCTGCCGCAAAAAAAATTACTGCCTCAAAATCATTTGACAACGCAACCAGTTGTTCATCTGAAAACAGCGTTGTGATTGTGGATGAAGTTTATGAAAAAGCGGTTGCCGCTCTGGAAAAGGAGGGTGGTACAATGCTGAGTGCGGAAGAATCGCAAAATTTACAAAATGCTTTATGGATACAAGGCCGGCTCAATCAGGATTTAATCGCAAAGTCCGCTGCTGAAATTGCCAAAGCAACAGGGCTTCAACGACCTGAAATTAATAAGCTTAAATTGCTGATGGTTGAAGAAAGCGGAACCGGACGGGAGCACCCATTTTCCGGTGAAAAACTTTGTCCGGTTTTGACCGTCTACAGAGCAGCAAATTTTGAAGATGCCTGCAGGCAGATTGAGGCAATTTACGAATTTCAGGGTAAAGGTCATTCAGTTGGTTTGCACTCACAAGACGAAACACGTCCACTCAAAATGGGGCTGAAACTACCCGCTTGCCGTGTGATCGTAAATCAGGCGCACTGTTTTGCCACCGGCGGAAGTTTTGATAATGGACTGCCATTTTCACTCTCGATGGGTTGCGGAACATGGGGCGGCAACAGTATCAGCGAAAATCTAAACTATCGACACTACCTGAACATTGTGCGTATTGTACGTCCCATTCCTCCTGTTGAACCAAGCCTTGAGGAGATATTTGGAGAGTATTGGACAAAGTATGGACGCTGATTTAGCACATAATAACGGTAAATTAAAAACACATAACAACACAAAATATGGATCTCACAGGACAAACGATTCGCAGTCTGATTGATCTGCAGGCAGAAAAAACTCCAGAGCAAACCTTCGTCATCTATCCGGACAGCGGAATCAGCCATAGCTGGAGTGAATTTAGAGTACGTGCTCAATCAATGGCCCTGTATCTAGAAAGCATGGAATTACCGCCGAACGTTCCCGTGACGGGTTTGCTCGGTAACGGACAAGCTGCAATGGAATTATTTTTGGGCGGAATGTACGGTGGTTTTCAGGTTCTGCTGGCAAATCCTCTGGCCGGTGCTGATATTCTAGCATATGTTCTAGAACATGCTGAATCTACAAATCTATTTGTTGATCAACAACATCATGAATTAGCACAGCAGGCGCTTTCTCAACTTGCAGACAAACCTCAGTTGATTCCGCTTCAAGCAGAGAGCATTCCGGATTGGCAAAGCAAAACTAGAGGCGGAAATTTTTCTGCTAAGACAGTTCCCAAAGCAGAAGATGCTGCGCTGCTAATTTACACTTCTGGAACTACAGGAAAACCGAAAGGCGTAATTCACACGCATGAGAGCCTGCTTCACGGAGGCTGGAATACAATGATAGCGCACGAATTGACTCCTGAAGACAACAGCTTATGTGTTTTACCGCTTTGTCACATCAACGCTCAAGCAGTTTCTGTGATGGGAACTTTGGTCAGCGGTTCCGGACTTGTCGTGCCTGAGCGCTTTCAGGTCTCTAAATTTTGGTCATGGATGATTGAAGAAAAATGCACATGGTTCAGCGCTGTGCCGACGATCCTTTCCTATTTGTTGAATGCAGAGGAAGACACTCAGTTGAAAACTCAACTGAAAAAAGTACGTTTCGGACGCTCTGCTTCTGCCGCTCTGCCGCCTGCTCTGCACCAAGCTTTTGAAGCAAGGTTTGGGCTGAGCATTGTTGAAACGATGGGCATTACGGAAACTGCTGCACCGATGCTTTCAAATCCGCTTGCTCAGGAATTACACAAACTTGGTTCACCAGGAATTGCCTATGGTAACGAAGTTAGAGTAGCGGACGCAAAGGGAAAAGTAGCTTCTTCCGGAGAAGAATCCGAGGTACAGGTACGCGGTCAAAATGTGATGCGCGGCTATCTCAAAAATCCGGAAGCCACCCGAGACGCATTCACTCCGGATGGTTGGTACCGAACCGGAGATCTTGGAAAAATGGATGAAGATGGCTTTGTNTTTATTACNGGACGCCTCAAGGAACTCATCATCAAAGGCGGTGAAAATATTGCTCCACGTGAAATNGATGATGTGCTTTACCGGCATGCAGGAGTTCTGGAAGCCGCAGCATTTCCGCTTCCGGATGAACATTACGGACAAACTGTAGCTGCCGCGATTGCTCCACGTCCCGGAGAGGAAGTCCTTGAATCCGCATTACGTGAATTATGTTCCGCCGCAATGGGTGACTACCGCGCGCCTTCACGCTACTATTT
>JGI26272J51733_1000874_pt1 | contig 13676 bp, 12 predicted proteins | sample SaaInlV_120m_DNA_FD_51733 | JGI IMG/M metagenome (IMG submission 51733) | reverse complement strand
ATAAACATTATTAATAACAGTATTGATGCTATGCCGGATGGCGGTAAAATTGGAGTTTCTATAAAAACTGTTGAGGATGATGTGGTTATAGCTATTTCAGATAATGGAATTGGAATAAGTGATGATATTAAAGATAAGATTTTCGATCCATTTTTCTCTACAAAAGGAGTAAAACGATCGGGTTTAGGCATGAGTCTCTCATATAGTATTATGGCCAGGCATGATGGTGAAATCCTGGTAGATAGTTGTGTTGGAGAAGGAACTACGATGCACTTAAAACTCCCTCTCTTTGAAGACGAAATTGAACAGTGCGATAACGAAGATACCGGTGTTGTTGAGTCTCATAGCGCTAACATACTTATTATTGAAGATGAAGATGTAATTTTAGATATGATGAAGATTCTCCTTGAGTCTAGAGGACATAATGTATTTGTGTCTATGGATTCAAGTATTGGGATAGAGATGTATGAAAATAACGAGTACGACATTGTTTTGTGTGATCTTGCCATGCCGAAGTTGAATGGCTGGCAGGTGGCCAGGTTTATTAAAGAATATGATTCTGTAAGGAAAAAAACTAAAACNCCAGTTGTATTGATTACTGGCTATGAGTTAGATGCAGATAACATAGACTATAAGAAAGAAGGAGTGGATTTTATTCTTAATAAACCAATAGAGTTTGACGCATTATATAAAATAATCAATAATTACTCAACTGCAAGGATAGAAGAAGAGAGTAAGTAGGAATGTTACTCTCTTAAGAACAAAGCAAGCCTCCAATTTNTCCTTAATCCAATAGAGCTCCTCGTNTATCAACATGCTCTTTTTACCTGAAACCAGTTAATTCCTTCCGTAATATAAAGATGAAATTTATAGCATTTTTCATTGAATAAGCTCATTAGTAGTAACATCTTATCATGTCATGACTTAGCAAGTATGTATTATGGCAATAATATAATGCTTTCATGGTACACCTTTTGCTTGATATAGGACAATGGCTATCGGTTTGGGTTACTAATAAGGATTATATTTAGTAAGAAGAGATTAGTTATTAAATTTTTACATTTACGGTTATGAATAATACTAAAATTAACAATTCACAGATTATAACACAGGCTTTTGCAAAAGGTATGGACAAGATTAACAGTCCATCTCTTTCGTCATTTAAGAGCATATCATCAAAATTGCCATTTGATAAAGTTCTCAATGGCGAAATGGTAGGGTCAAACAACATTCATACACCTAGACGTGCTGCAAGACACTTTATGCCTTTAAATAACTCAAAAGTATATAAATTTCCTGAAAAGATGTTTGTAAATAATGAAGTAAGCAAGCCTCCAAGATCATCTTTAGTCGGACAATATAAGACTTATAAAGAGGATCAGTTAATGTCCAACCCGGGTGGTGACAATTTTTTCTTAAGTAAAACTGGTGAAGTAATTGATAATAATTATGATCACTCCAAGATTACAAAGAGGGTGGGTAAGGATTTGGCAGATGCTGGTGGTAACCTTTTAAATGCGGTAAAGGATTTGGGAATTGGTGCTAAGGTTAAATATGTTGATAAACACGGCAATATTCAAAATGGTAGAAAAGTCGGACTTGCAGGAACCGTTGTAAATTTCTTTAAAGATGTCGCAAGTGGTCTATCGTTTGGGGTATATAGCCCGAAAGGTGAGGTAAAGCCTCAAGGTGCGGTCGGCAGAGTTAAGCATGTATTTAAGAAAATAGTTAAAGATGCATTGATTGGTGATATTGTAAAGGGAGTTCCAAAAAGTGCAATACATATTGGTGAAGATATTATGTTTGCAGGCTTAAATGCAATTGAAGCTGTGCCGGATGCAACGATTGGAAACTTTAAAGCCGGCAGGAAGCTTACAACAGCTGTTTTTGATAATACTCAAGTAGCTATGGATTTTGTAACCGATGTCATTCCTGGTGGCGATGCATCTGCGAGGACACGTTCCTTTAATTTAGCAAAGGGTATTAAGGGTTTGCCAATTATCAATAATCTGACAAAGCCCGAAGGAAAGCAAGACGATGCTGAGTGGAAATATGTTAGAAATACAAGTTTTAGGAAAGTAATTGAAACAATTCCGTCTCTAATATCCTTTAGAATATAAAAGATGTTTGTGTATTATTACCTCTACGAGGTATTCATTGAATTTCTTCATTTTGATTGTATTTTAGGATAAACTCAGTAAAAATAATATGGGAAATTATGAGTTTATGTAAGATTTTTTCTCTGTTGTTTAAGAGCAATTTTTAGACATGAATTCGGTTGCTGAGTTTATCCTGAAATTATTTACGGGCTGAATCTGGAGTTGGTCGCTACCGTTTGGACAAAGGGTCTGGTGTATTGTCTCAATCAGTACGAGGTGAAGATGATTTAATTTGCAGAATAGTATGTATCGTTAAGTTAGTGGATTCGCTATAAAGATATTCTATATAGACTGAAGTTTCTAGAACTCACTACCATTTTCAAGATGATNAGTTAATGCCATACAGATAAGGCTCAGTTCATCTCACGGCTAATTTTCTTCTAGTCTTTGACCACTTTCCAACTTTACTTACTAACGTTTTTTCTTGAAACGGTTTGATAATATAGTCTTCAGCTCCGGCACTGACAGCCTTCATAACATCACTTTTAGTATTTCTTCCCGTACAGACAATGATTGGAATATTTAATCTCATTTTCTTTTTGATCTCATGACATAATGCGAATCCAGACATACCGGGTAAATTAATATCTAAAAGTATTGTATCAATTCGCTCAATATCGCTTCCTACTTTACCTATTTTACGTAGGATGCTTAATGCTTCAATGCCATTTCCAACGTCAATTATATTATAATCATCCTGGAGGGTTTCTGTGATTAATTGAGTAGTGTCATAATCATCCTCAACTATAAAAATATGGGGTAGGTGTTTTTTACGAATGGTTTGTAGCTTTACATTCAGGGAAGCATTAGTCGCTTTTAGTTGAGAAACTTCATCCCTCAAAATATTTATTACTGTCTTGTCACCATCACTGATATCATCTACGATAACAGTATCAGCTTTCTTAATAATCTCAATTTCGCCTGGATATTGGTTGTTGCCTTCCATCAGTCTTTTAAGAGAGTGAGTATACTTTCAGGGATTTTATTTAATGGAACGATCTTGTCTGCTGCACCTAGCTTAATTGCTTCCTTCGGCATACCAAATACAACACAACTATCTTCGTCCTGAGCAATCGTTTTAGCTCCTGATTCTTTCATATTTAACAGTCCGGTAGCACCATCAGATCCCATTCCAGTCATAATGACTCCAATAGCATTAGGACCTACATATTTTGAAGCAGAATCAAACAAAACGTCTACTGCAGGTCTTTGGTGGTGTACAGGTGAGTCCTGATTTGTTTCAATGCGGTACATCGCTCCATTTTTTCTGACGCTCATATGATAATTTCCTGGTGCTATTATTGCCTGACCAGGTATGAGGCTATCTCCATCCTTTCCTTCTTTTACCGTGATTGAGCACAGTGAATCAAGTCTTGTTGCGAATGCCTTTGTGAACATTTCAGGCATGTGTTGTACAATGGCTATTGCAGGAGAATCAGGAGGCATTTTTATCAATACNTCCTTTAATGCTTCTGTGCCACCGGTTGAAGCGCCAATGAATATAATCTTATTGGTTCCTTTGAATACGGTATAGTTTCTTGTACTCTTATTTTGTATGCTGGAAGGCGCCTTGGAGTCAGTTGATAGTGAATGGTTGTTATTGACATTTCCGCCAACCTTATCTTTTTGTCTTACTCTTACTTTTGCCTTTGCTGCATGTTTTATTTTTGTATATAGTTCCTCTATTACATGTTCAACATCACTGCCCAGGCGGCTTGATGGTTTTGCGACAAAGTCTACAGCTCCAACCTCTAGAGCCTTCAATGTCGCATCACAACCTTCCTGGGTAAGAGAACTCACCATGATTGTAGGTATTGGATAGTGAACCATCAATTTGTGGAGAAATGTGATTCCATCCATTTTTGGCATTTCAACGTCAAGTGTTAGTACATCAGGTTTAAATTGAAGGATTTTATTCCTTGCTATAAACGGATCTGGTGCAGTACCAACTATTTCGATATCCTTATACTTGCCCAAGGCACTAGATAATATTTTTCTAACAACGGCTGAATCGTCAACTATTAATACTTTTATTTTTTTATTCATTGTTGATCCCCAATAGCTACCTTTTCAGATCGAAGCTTTTTCGAGTTCGGTTTCTGATAGATCAGCTTCTGATTTAATTGTATTTCTGCCACTCTCTTTTGCAAGATAGAGAGCTTTATCCGACCGGCTTATTAACGTGTTAGGTGTGTCTGACTCTCTGGAGAATGCTATTCCAATACTTGCAGATGTTGGAATCCTTTCAGAATGAACTTTAAAGTTTATTGATTCAATTGCAATACGTAGCCTTTCGCATACATCCATAATATAATGGCTATCAATTCTATCAATCAGTACAGAGAATTCTTCTCCCCCATACCTTGCTACAAAATCATTTAATCTGAAAGTATCTTTGACTGTTCTGGCGATCTTCTTCAATATCTCATCACCCACCGTGTGTCCATATTCATCATTTACTTTCTTGAAATAATCTATATCTATCATTACAAGTGTAAATTGTGATTTCATCTTTGATTCTTTTTTAAAGAAATCGTTTATCTTCCTGTCAAATGCTTTTCTATTATAAATTTGTGTTAGACCATCTATCATCACTTCTTCTTTCGCTGATGCAAGCTCAACTTTCATTGTTTTGACTTTGTATGTTAGCGAATCTATGATGATAGCGTCTTTCTCCTGCTTTTTAGCAATTACATTTCGCATAGAAGATGTTTCCTGTGTTATTTTCTTTCTGATCTCTTTAATTTCGTCCAATTCAATAGCATTTTCAATATGTGACATACTGTCTTTGATTTGACCTGAAAAGTTAGTATTGTCTTCTGTTATCGATCCAAAGTCTTCTGCTAATTCATTTAGCATCGCCCTTAATTCATTAAATTTTGTATTAACTAAATTTTTTGTAGATTCGAAGTGCTTAGGAATTGTTTTATTAATATTCTCCTCTACTGTCAGTAGATCCTCCAGAGTTGAAGATGTCTTGATCTTAGATACTTGTTCATTTGCAAAACTATCAAGAGCGTCTTGTCTTGGAATAACATTGTTATCTGAATGTTTATTGATTATTTGAAGAATTTCACAAATTATTTCTTTTGATTTGTTGAGGATCTGGTCACCGTTTAAAGGCTTATTACTCTGAACGTTTTCTAAAGTCTCTACTCTAAGTATATCTGTTTTGGTTTTACCACTAAAGAGTGCTTCAGAGTGCCCACCATGTTTTCGTTTAAGAGCAAGAATGCAAATGAGTGAAAATCCTGTGAGAATTGCTAGACTATTTAAAATTAAGAAATAAGGTGACTTAACTTCTGATGCTATTAACATGTTTTGTACATCTGGTTCAAGCTGCAGCAGTGGTGTTACCTGTTGATTTTCTGCTTCTAAACTGTCTATTATACTATCGCTTCCATTAATGTAGTGATTTCTCATTCGCTCTAGAGACATTCTGTCCTTATTTGTCCATATTTCATTATCAGGTGTTCTGTAAGTGAATATATTTTCTGTTTGATTCGCCTGTTCTCCTGTACCAGGGGCATAGAGCATATAAATTGTATTACTTAAGAGTGTAATTAAGAATATTATACCAATTATTATGTATTTCATTTTATTCCATGAAGAGACAAATAAAACTAAGATAATTTTCAGGTTAATTTTGATCTATATTCCGTAATACAAAATTAAATACAGATCATTTTTGATAGATGGCAGGCTGTTTATATTTAAAATCGTTATCAGTTTTAGATAATGTCTCTGAATGTCCTATAAAAAGATAACCGTTCTTTGGCAAACAACCATAGAACTTTTTTACAAGTGTATTTTGAGTTTCCTGATCAAAATATATCATAACATTTCTGCAAAAGATAAAGTCAAAGGGGTGCTTAAAAGGAAATTGTTCAGTCATAAGATTGAATCTTCTGAATGTTATGATGTCTTTAAGATGAGGCTTTGCCATGTAACAGTTAGCATTGTCTACAAGCACTTTAGAGAAATGTGACGAGACTATTCCAGGAGGAACATCATTAAGGAGATCCATTTTGTATGTGCCGTCCATAGCTTTTTGTAATATTCTTGTTGAGATATCTGTAGCAAGAATCTTTACGTCCCATCCATTGTTCGGCTTTATATGGTTAAAGACGGTCATCGCAAGGGTATAAGGTTCTTCTCCCGATGATGATGCTGCACACCAAATACGAAGCTTCCTGTTTCTACTCTGCTCTTTGCTTGAAATAAGAGCAGGTAAGAGATTTGTATTTAGAAAATCGAAGTGTTTCTTTTCTCTAAAGAAATCTGTTTTATTTGTGGAAATATGATCAAGTAGCTGGATTAGCTCTTTACCAGATTTGTCAATTTTGGTGACAAAATTGTAATATTCGTTAAACGTCTTTATTCCTGTTTTGTTTAGACGTTTTGTTAGCCTTGCTTTAACCAATTCCTTCTTAGATATGCCAAGACTTATTCCACAAGTGTCATAAATTAAACTTCTGAACATCTCAAACTCTTTATCTGATAAAACGTATTGCATTATTATTTATTCCTCAGAAAATTGTCATATTCAGTATTCAGATTAAGCAACTAGAAAAACTAATTCTTAATTATTTAATCAGAATACTGAATTATTTACCATTAATAACATCGTGCAGTGTTGACAATATTCTGTCATTCTCAAATGGCTTTACAATGTATGAAGAAGCGCCAGCCTTGATTGCCTGCCATAACATCTCTTTTTGGTCAATTCCGGACAACATTACAATTTTTGCATTTGGATCAAATGCTATTATGTCCTTTGTTGCCTGAATGCCATCAGCTTCAGGCATCGTTATGTCCATTGTGACGATATCAGGTTTTAGCTCTTTATACTTTGCCAGTGCGTCAACTCCGTTAACGGCTTCTCCAACTATCTCAAAGTCACCTTGCTTAAGAACCTTTTTAATCAGTAATCTGACAACACTCGCATCATCAACTATTAATACTCTATTCATGGTTTTACTCCATTTATTAGTCCGACAATAACTTTATACTTAGAAAATTATATTTCTGGTTTAATATGTTTTAAAAGCCTACCTTTGTTATTAACTATTATAATGAATCCGTATCACTAGCCTTCTCATATTTATCTAACGATTCTTCTAGTGTGTTTAAATCAGGAAGTAAGAAAAAGTAGCAATCGATTTCTGTGTTACGCAATTTAAATTTAGTTTCAGTTAGAAGTATTTTGTCATTATCCATACTCTCCTCAAAAATAAGCTGACCAAATATTGATCCCGCAAAGTCGCATAAAACTTGTGGTGGAGTNGGTAGAAGCATTGAACCAAAACCTGCTGCAAAGGAATTACCAATAGCGCTTGCAAGAATATTTCCAATCTCCTGTACAGTACCTTCTGTGAATTCATCAAACTCCTTTGCTGTACCGGGCTCATCCTGTAAGTAGAAGTCTTGTAACATTAGTGCACCATCAAGCGGTATCATGAACATTAGTTTTCCATTAAGCGAACCTTCCAGTCGTAGTATTGATGCTACCATCTCGCGAAAATCATTATTCATCTCTTCCGTAATTTCACTGATATCCACCAGGTCTGTTTTAACTAATTCTATCAATGCAGCGTGTTTAATCGTCTTGGAAAAAGATCGAGAGGCGCTGTCCATGCTGATCTTTACAATAATATCTAATATTTTAAGATGTTCTTTAGATATCTGCATATTTTATAATCCTTTCTGATAATTTACNATTGATGGCATAATGAGATATGCTTCAATNATAAATTGTAATTAGTATTGCTCCGTTTTCTCTCCNAATATTCGGCTTTGTACAATACCTGTTTGAGTATCAAGTGAAATCTGATGCCCCTTTGTACCTCCTACCCGGGAGGCTATTATCCTTATACCAAGATTTCCTAAGATTTTCTGCGTTTCTGTAATATTTGATTTTCCGATATCAAATACTTCACTATTGACGCTGAACATCTTAGCGCCACCAAAGATCTTTGCAGTAAGTACATTCTTCTTTGATTTGGCCTTGTTTACCATTAAATCTAATAATAAAGGAATTCCGGTATCAGCATATTTACCTGGCTTACCTTCCCTGTCATTACAATTAGGCAGCATTAGGTGCAGCATTCCTCCAACTTTCTGTATGTTGTCATACAAAACTACTCCTACACAAGAGCCAAGACTCGTCTTTATTACTTTAGGTGACTGTGCTACTTTTAGATCTCCAACGCCTACCGTAACAATATTCCCATTATTATTTAATATCATATTTTATGTTTAAATACCAGATTAGCCGCGACTAATCGGTTAGTTGGCTATTTGTAATAAATGGTTAATGACAGCACTTCCCACCAGTACACCAATATGTATGATGTACATTGATCGTTCTATTTCAGTTACTTATAACCAAAACAGATCATCGATGGTTTTCAATATCTATTCTATAGTTATTCTGTCCCTGTGATGAGAATTAATACTCGATCAGACGCATTTTTCTATCCACCATAACTCACAACGAGTAAAGACAGGAATTATAAATACCTCTAGTTGTGACCATGTCCAACAAATGCTTCTCTTACTCCAGTGACATCAAGAATTAAGCCGACTTTTCCATCTCCAAGTATAGCACTACCTGAAATACCTTTTACATTCTTAAATCTGTCTCCAAGGCTTTTGATAACAACCTGTTGTTGCCCCAGGAGTTCGTCTACCAAGACTCCATATTTCCCCTCAGCACCCTCTACTACAACAACAATTGATTCCCACGGGATTGTCTTTGTTGTGTTAATGTTGTAAAGCTTATGTAGTCGTACCAGAGATAACAGGTTTCCTCTGATGTTAATTACTTCACCCTGATCTTTAACTGTGCTGATCTCCTCTTCCTTCGGTTGCAGTGATTCCTCTATAGAGACAGTTGGTATGATATATTTTGTATCGCCGACATTAACTACAATGCCATCTATTATTGCAAGTGTCAGTGGCAGTTTTATAGTAAATGTTGAGCCTTCTCCTTCTTTTGACGTTACTTCAACCTTGCCACGAAGCTTCTCTATATTTTTCTTAACAACATCCATTCCTACACCACGACCTGAGATATTAGTAACCTTATCCGCAGTTGATAAGCCAGGTGCAAAGATTAGGTTGTATATCTGATTATCTGTCATTGACGCCTGGCTGTTTACGAGTCCTTTATCAATAGCCTTCTTTAATATTCTTTCTTTTTGCAGCCCTTTACCATCATCCTTGATCTCTATAATGATATTTCCACCGCGATGAAAAGCGCTTAATGACACCGTACCTTCTTTTGGCTTGCCTTTAGCACTTCTGTCTTCTTCCGCCTCAATACCATGATCTACTGAATTTCTAAGAATATGTACGAGCGGATCAGCTATTTCTTCAATAACGTTCTTATCAAGCTCCGTTTCTTCACCAGAAATTTTAAACTTAACTTTTTTACCTGAACGTTGAGATACATCTCTCACCAGCCTGGACATTTTCTGGAATGTCTGCTTTAGTGTAACCATCCTCATTGACATGACCTGGTCCTGTATATCCTTGGTGATTTTGGTTAACTGAGACAAGTTTTTGCTGGTACCATTATTACTTACGGATTTCATTTCTCCACAAATGAGGGTATTCGCAATTACAAGCTCTCCTACCAGATCAAATAGATTGTCTAGTTTGCCGGTATCTACTTTGACCGTCCTTGACTGAACTTTCATACTCCGCTGAGATTGTTGTGACTCTAAAGCAGAATCAATACTTTCGCTAGTTGTTGCACCAATCTCTATAAGTCTTTCTCCTACTTTTTTACCTTGTTGTTTGAGTGCATTATCAAGCTCTGGTTTTGTGATTTCACCTTTATCAGCGAGTATTTCTCCTATCGGTTTCTGATCAACAAGAGCCTTGTCAACTTTCTCAGAGGTTGTTACTCCATCCTCAACTAGAATTTCACCAATTTTTTTGTTTCCATCTTCAAGAGCTTTGTCCAATTGCTCCTGAGTAATTGTCCCTTCATCCAGAAGGATCTCTCCGAGAAATCCTTCTCCCGACGGTTTGCCACTCTCCTTCGGCCAGAAGTCATCAGCATTTTCTGAGTCACTTGTATCTGATTGTGCTGCTGGTTCTGTATCAATTCCTTTTGAATTTGACTCGTCGTTTAGTATGGATGTTATCTTGTCTACGTATGGCTTAATATCTATAGGCTGCTCTTTAGGAGATGAATCGGAATTTGTGATTTTACCTAGTTCAATATCTACCCTGATTGCCAGATTATCCCGAAGTTTTCTCAACGCATCTATTGCACTTAAAGAAATATCTATTATTTCCTGTGTAATAGANATTTCACCTTTTCGTGCTTTGTCCAGAAGCGCTTCCAGTTCATGGCTAAGACCCTGCATATCTGTAAGTCCGAGAAATCCTGCACTACCCTTTATGCTGTGAATACTTCTGAAGATTGCATTGATTACTTCATAATCACAATTTTCACCTTCTATACTGAGTATATTGCTTTCAGAATCTTCTAGATGGTCAAGTACCTCTGACAAAAATTCTAGAAATATTTCTGAATCTTCCTTAATATCCAAAGTAAGATCATTGTTATCTGTTTTCGATTCACTCATTTTAATCACTTCCTTTCGTTCATTATGATTTTGAAGTTTACCACAAGAGCATTGTCATTGAATTATAGATTTCGTTGCAAAGTATATATGTTGCGTGCCTCATTTTATTACTATTTTAATATAGAGTTGCTTGCTTTTCTTTAACTTTAAATCTATCAATTTTTTGTAAGAGTCTATCTTTGTAAAAAGGCCTGACAAGAAAATCCCTTGCACCTGCCTGTAATGAGCTAATAACATCCTCTTGTGTCGGTTTGTCAGAGATCATTATTAATGGGATTCCTCTGGTATATGGTGTTTTCTTTATATTTTTACATATTTCAATACCGTTCTGGATCGGCAAATTTAATTTGAGTAGAATTAAGTGTATCTTCTCTTTTTGTAAAATCATAAACGTCTCTTTAGCATTAGTAGAATCAATGACCCTGAACGGTGTATTAATTAGATATTTTTTGATTGTCCTGATGTTTTCAATAGAATCATCTGTGACAAGAACATTTGTTGTTTTATCGTGAATTGTTTCTCCAAAAAATTCATCTACTGATTCAATAGGAAAAAACATATTATATTTTCCAGTATCAAAACCTTTGATCAGAAGAAGCGACGAAAGATTTAGGTATTCATTAGAGAGCGTATCATGTAATACTTCGTTTGCATTGTCCTTGTTTAAAGTGGTGCATAATGATAGTTTTACATGTACAGGCTTGGCCAGTTTATTACGAAGTACGGTATCAATCATTCCTGAGAACTGCCCGCTGAACTCAGTAACACCGTCAGTGCAGTCTGCATCGAGATCTTCATTTTTGATTTTTTCCTTTATCTCTTTTTCATCAGATCCAAGGAGAATACTGCCAATTTTAATAGCGTCCTTTAACTGTATTATGGTGCATATGTCACCATGATAAGACTCTTCAAGTTGCGATTTGATTATGAAGTAATTGCCATCATGGTTTTCTATAAACTCAGAAAGAGTTGCTATTTCACATGTAGGTTTTGCTATGCCAAAATTTCTGCCTAGCAGGCTGGTGCAGTCTGCATTCAGCTTAGTTATGGTGCTGTCCATTAATTCTTTAAGCTTTGGTGGACAAATATTTGATTCTAAGGTCTCGGCCATTGTTGTTTTGCAATTTGTTATAAATGTAGAACTAGGTAAAATGAAAAAACTATCAAAAACGGTCACAGCCTCTGCTAACTACAACATGTGACAAACTAATAGCTCGGTAAGAGGAGAGTATGCTATGACAGTCCTCTTTGCCCATCAGAGCTTGGCAGCCTGATAAAGGATCTTACATGCTTAAGATCAAATTAATAACCATAACTTAATCATTCTTTTTGACTACAAGTCCTATGTTAAAAGTGTCACCTTCCGAAGAGAAAGGCGTCATCATCCATGAGTTCTGGCTGTTACATGTAACACCTGGAGAGATTGTCAGATCCTGTTTGTCATTTTTATTGCTGGACGACGATATAGACAGAGCCGCACCGGCTATTACGATCGGGACTGAGAGATGCATTGCTCCGAATGTCTCAAAGACCTTGTTCTTTAAGGAGCCACCTATCATGTTAGTCAGCTCTCCCATAGCATCCTTGACATCCTGATCTATTGAGCTAACTTCAATGCCAAGCATCTTAGACGTAATCTTAAGAGCCATATCTTTAGAACCAAAGAATGCAACAATGCCTGAGTGTTCACCTGTAAAACTGATCAGTGATATTACATCTGTTGAAATCATATCTTCCTTTTGATAGAACGAACCGTCAGACTTGATTTCCATGGGTATCATTGATGCAAACACCTCATTAGTACAGCTGATAACATCTTCTACGATATTATCGTAAGTTGCAGTCGTCATAATCATTCTCCTTTGTTTGTTATTGTTTTGTTATTGAACCATCAAATAGCTTCCAAGTGCATCTCGCAGTTGGTCAGCGGTAAACGGTTTTGTAAGATAACCGTCGGCACCACTATCTTTGGCTTCGCTTATTTTAGCGTCAGAACCTTCTGTTGTAACCATTACGACAGGTATTCTTTTAGCTAGATTTAACGATCTTAGTGTCTTAACAAATTCTATACCTGACATATTAGGCATGTTCCAGTCAAGCAGTATCAGGTCTAAATCCAGATTTTCATTTACTTTCTCCAAAGCTTGATTNCCATCTCCNGCCTCAACAAATTCGTCAACAATTAGGCCGGTTTCCTTNATATTTCTCTGTATTATTTTTCGCATTACGGCTGAATCATCAACTAATAAAAGCTTTGTCATTTAAATCCACCATTCCTTTCTTATTTAAAAAAATTGCATTCTTGCAACAATACCGTATTTATAACAGAAGCCCCGATCATATTGGAATTCTATTAGGGTGGCATTCACATCCCTTTTTAAGCGAAGATTCTACAATAAGTTCATAGAGTATCAACGATTTTGAAACTTACTATTTAATTAGTAATTACGAGTACCTTTATCTTTATCGGATCAAACTGTATAAACATTAGTCATAATCATAAAAAATCTTCTACTAATACTGTATGCCATATGAGCAAGCTTGGAACCGTAAGAATAATTTATTTTAGTGTTTTTATCTTTAAACACACAGCTGTTTGAAATGATGCTGACGAGTTTATTAATAATACGTTTGCATAAGATCGCAAAATTGTTGCCATTATGACAATAATTAAAATATGCATTTTTTTATTTTTTTCCATGTGTTTTGTGTTTTGTGGTAGTGTGGCTGTGATAAGAGTTTAGGAAAAACTTTCCCATACTTGCATTTATATTTTATTTTCTACTGTCCATAAAAATTGATTAACTGGAACCACGGTCCAGATAAAAATGAGATCCTTTGAAGTTGATTTTATTGGCATAGTGTAGATAATTTAGACGATTATCGGGTAATCAATTTTGAAAACACTTTAAAG
>JGI26272J51733_1000849_pt1 | contig 14010 bp, 24 predicted proteins | sample SaaInlV_120m_DNA_FD_51733 | JGI IMG/M metagenome (IMG submission 51733) | reverse complement strand
TACAAGAACACTCTGTGATTCTTATTCGTGGCGGTCGTGTTAAAGACTTGCCTGGTGTTCGTTATCACACGGTTCGTGGCGCACTAGATACAGTTGGTGTTGACGGTAGAATGCAAGGTCGTTCTAAGTATGGTACTAAGAAACCTAAGAAATAACAACAATATATAAAATAAGAGAAACACTATGAGAAGAAGATCCGCCCCTAAAAGAGAAATCCTACCAGACCCGAAGTTTGGTGATTTAGTATTGGCTAAGTTTGTAAACATCTTAATGTTAGATGGTAAAAAATCAGTAGCTGAGAAGATCGTTTATGATGCGTTAGATACCATTGAAGCTAAAGGTAATGCTGAGCCAATCGAAACTTTCAAGCAAGCGTTAGACAACATCGGTCCTCAAGTTGAAATCAAATCTCGTCGTGTTGGTGGTTCAACTTACCAAGTCCCAATTGAAGTTAGGTCTGAGCGTAAGGTCGCACTAGCCATGCGTTGGATTATTGAAGCATCACGCAAGCGTGGTGAAAAAGGCATGAAGCTTAGATTAGCAGGCGAAGTATTAGACGCGGTTCAAAATCGTGGCACGGCATTTAAGAAAAAAGAAGACACTCATAGAATGGCAGAAGCAAATAAAGCGTTTGCTCATTTTCGCTGGTAGTCGAATATTTAAGGATTTAAGAAAATGGCAAGAAATCACCCACTTAGTCGCTATCGCAATGTTGGCATCATGGCACACATTGATGCTGGAAAAACAACAACTACTGAGCGTATCTTATTGTACACAGGCCGTACTCACAAAATTGGTGAAGTGCATGACGGTGGTGCAACCATGGACTGGATGGAACAAGAGCAAGAACGTGGTATTACCATTACTTCTGCAGCAACAACCTGTATGTGGAAAGGTATGGACGATCAGTTCGATGAGCACCGTATTAACATTATTGATACTCCGGGACACGTTGACTTCACCATTGAAGTTGAGCGCTCATTAAAAGTATTAGACGGCGCATGTGCCGTATTTTGTGCAGTGGGCGGTGTAGAGCCTCAATCTGAAACCGTATGGCGTCAAGCTAACAAATACAACGTTCCAAGAATTGGTTTTGTTAATAAGATGGATCGTGCAGGCGCAGATTTCTTACGTGTTTGTGAGCAAGTTAAAACACGCCTAGGTGGCCACCCAGTGCCGATGCAAATTGCTATTGGTGCTGAAGAAGACTTTAAAGGTGTGGTTGATTTAATTACCATGAAAGCCATTTATTGGAATGAAGAAGACCAGGGTGCGACTTACGAAACTAAAGATATTCCAGCAGACCTACAAGACTTAGCAGACGAAAAGCGTGAATTCATGATTGAATCTGCTGCAGAAGCTAATGACGACCTAATGGAAAAATACCTTGAAGAAGGTGAGTTGAGCGATGATGAAATCAAAGAGGGCATCCGTTTACAAACCATTAAAAGTGAAATTATTCCAATGTTCTGTGGTTCTGCCTTTAAGAACAAAGGCGTACAAGCGGTATTGGATGCTATGATTATATATATGCCGTCTCCACTAGATGTGGAATCTATTACTGGCATCTTGGATGACAAAGATGAAACCGTCGCACCAAGAAACGCAGATGATAATGAGCCATTTGCAGCATTAGCGTTTAAGATTGCAACTGACCCATTTGTAGGCACATTAACATTCTTCCGCGTGTACTCAGGCGTCCTAAAAGCAGGTGATTTTGTATTTAATTCATCCAAAGGAAAAAAAGAACGCATTGGCCGTATGGTGCAGATGCACTCAAACGAGCGTGATGAAATTAAAGAAGTACGTGCCGGTGATATTGCTGCCGCGATTGGCCTTAAAGACGTAACCACGGGTGACACTTTATGTGACCTTAAAGAGAAAATTGTTCTTGAAAGAATGGAATTCCCTGAGCCGGTTATCGCATTAGCAGTTGAGCCTAAAACCAAAGCAGACCAAGAGAAAATGGGAATTGCTTTAGGTAAGCTGGCCGCTGAAGATCCGTCATTTAGGGTATCAAGTGATGAAGAGTCGGGCCAGACAATTATTGCAGGCATGGGCGAGCTTCACTTAGACATTATTGTTGATCGTATGATTCGTGAATTCGACGTTGAGTGTAACGTTGGTGCGCCACAAGTATCTTACCGTGAAGCCATTACAACATTAGTTGAGCATCAACACAAGTTTGCTAAGCAATCGGGTGGTCGTGGTCAGTACGGACATGTGTATTTACGCATTGAGCCTCAAGAGCCAGGTGCTGGCTATGAATTCGTTGACGAAATTAAAGGTGGTGTAATTCCTAAGGAATACATTCCTGCGGTTAACAAGGGTGTTCAAGAGCAAATGGAAAACGGTGTATTGGCTGGTTTCCCACTAGTAGATATTAAAGTAACGGTTTATGATGGTTCTTACCATGATGTTGACTCGAACGAAATGGCGTTTAAGATTGCTGCTTCTAAGTGTTTAGCAGAAGGCGTAAGAATGGCCAATCCTCAATTGCTGGAACCTATGATGGCAGTAGAAATTGTCACCCCTGAAGATTACATGGGTGATGTAATGGGTGACTTAAACAGACGACGTGGTTTAGTGGGTGCTATGGAAGACCTTCCAAATGGTAAACAGTTAAAAGCAGACGTTCCATTAGCAGAAATGTTTGGTTATGCAAATGACTTGCGTTCAATGACCCAAGGTCGTGCCAGCTATTCAATGGAATTCTCAAAATATACAGCGGCACCAAAGAATGTTGCTGCAGAAGTAATCGAAAAATTGAATAAATAATATAAAAGTAGTAAGGAGCATAATATGTCAAAAGAAAAATTCGAAAGAACCAAACCCCATGTAAACGTCGGCACAATTGGCCACGTTGACCACGGTAAAACAACCCTAACAGCAGCGATCACTAAAGTAATGGCTGAAGCTAACGGTAGTGAAGCAACTGACTTTGCTGATATTGACAAAGCCCCTGAAGAAAGAGAACGTGGTATTACCATCTCAACGTCTCACGTAGAGTACGAGTCAGAGACTCGTCACTACGCACACGTTGACTGCCCGGGACACGCCGACTACGTTAAGAACATGATTACTGGTGCTGCACAAATGGACGGCGCTATCATCGTTATTGCTGCAACAGACGGCCCAATGGCTCAAACACGTGAGCACATTCTTTTATCTAAGCAAGTAGGTGTACCTTACATCGTTGTTTACATGAACAAAGCAGACATGGTTGACGATGAAGAACTAATCGAACTAGTTGAAATGGAAATCCGTGAACTTCTAGACGAGTACGACTTCCCTGGTGATGACACACCAGTAATCCTTGGTTCTGCGCTTAAAGCATTAGAAGGCGATACATCTGACATTGGTGTTCCTTCAGTACTTAAGCTAGTTGAAGCATTAGACACTTACATCCCTGAGCCAGTACGTGACACAGACAAGACATTTGTTATGCCAGTTGAGGATGTATTCTCAATCTCTGGTCGTGGTACCGTTGTAACCGGTCGTATTGAAGCTGGTATCGTTAACGTTGGTGACGAACTAGAAATCGTCGGCATCAGAGACACACAAGTAACAACTTGTACAGGTGTTGAGATGTTCCGTAAGTTATTAGACTCAGGTGAAGCTGGTGATAACGTTGGTGTACTACTTCGTGGTACTAAGCGTGAAGACGTAGAGCGTGGTCAAGTATTGGCTAAGCCTGGTTCAATCAAGCCTCATGCTAAGTTTGAAGCAGAAGTTTATGTATTAAGTAAAGATGAAGGTGGTCGTCATACACCATTCTTCAATAACTACCGTCCACAGTTCTACTTCCGTACAACAGACGTAACAGGTGCTTGTCAGCTACCTGACGGCGTAGAGATGGTAATGCCAGGCGACAACGTGAAAATGCAAGTAGAGCTATTGTCACCAATCGCTATGGAAGACGGTTTAAGATTCGCCATTAGAGAAGGCGGACGCACAGTAGGTGCGGGTGTTGTTGCTAAGGTGACGGATTAAAGATAATTAGTTAGTTAAAGACCGAAGGTTTCTTGTATAATCTTCGGTTTTTCGTTTCAAAAGTTAGACGTAAAAATAGATAGGTTTATTAATAGGATTTAAGGCACATGAGCAATCAAAATATTAGAATTAAATTAAAAGCATTTGATCATCGTTTAATCGACAAATCAGCGCTTGAGATTGTAGAAACAGCTAAGCGCACAGGTGCTAGTGTAAGAGGTCCAATCCCTTTACCGACTAAAAAAGAGCGTTTCACAGTATTAACTTCTCCGCACGTTAACAAAAAAGCGAGAGACCAGTACGAATTAAGAACATACGTTAGATTAATGGACGTTATTAGCCCAACTGATAAAACAGTTGATGCACTAATGAAGTTAGATCTAGCTGCAGGTGTTGATGTAGCGATTAAGCTTAACTAAGAAAACAAACAGTAATTTAGGAATAAGATCATGGCAATTGGTTTAGTAGGACAAAAATTAGGAATGACGCGCATTATGTCTGACGACGGCTCAGCTACGTCAGTCAGCGTTATTAAAATTGAACCTAATCGTGTTGTTCAAACAAGAACAACTGAAGTTGACGGCTATAGTGCCGTTCAAGTTACTACAGGTGCAAAGGTAAACAAAAAAGGCGAAGCAAAACTTCGTCGTGTACCGTCATCAATCAAAGGTCATTACGCGAAAGCTTCACAAGAGATCGGTTTAGGTCTTTGGGAATTCAGAGCAGATGCCGATGAAATTGGTGAAGCAAGTAGTTTTGATGTATCTATGTTTGGCGCAGGACACTATGTTGATGTGACTGGTCAATCCAAAGGTAAAGGTTTTCAAGGTGGTGTAAAGCGTCATAATTTCCAAATGCAAGATGCAACCCACGGTAACTCAATCTCTCACAGAGCGATTGGTTCAACAGGACAGTGTCAAGAGCCTGGTCGAGTATTCAAAGGTAAGAAAATGGCAGGTCACATGGGTGATGAGCAAGTTACCGAAGAGTGTTTAGAAGTAATAAGAGTAGATAGCGACAGAAACTTATTGTTAGTTAAAGGTGCGATTCCTGGTGCTAAAAATGGTTTTGTTAAAGTACTACTATCAGACAAAAAAGACAAAAATAATGCAGAAGTCACTAAACGTGTTGCTGAAGAACAAGCAGCTAGCGAAGTGGTTGACGTTGAAGAAACTAACGAAGCGTAAGGTTTTTTAAAATGAAATTAAAAGTATTAAATGTAAGCACAAATAAGTCCACTTCTACTGAAGTTGCGGATACTATTTTTGCAAGAGACTTTAACCAATCATTGGTTCACCAAGTAACGACAGCTTATATGTCAGGTGGTCGCCAAGGCTCTAAAGCACAGAAAAACCGTGCTGCAGTTAGCGGTGGTGGTAAAAAACCTTGGGCACAGAAAGGTACAGGCCGAGCACGTGCTGGTACATCTCGTGGCCCTATTTGGCGTTCAGGTGGTGTTACGTTTGCAGCGCAACCTCGCAGCTACGTACAAAAGGTTAACAAAAAAATGTACAAAGGTGCAATTAGCATTATCTTTTCAGAGCTTGTTCGTTCTGAGCGTTTAAAAGTAGTTAAAGACTTTAACGTTAAAGATCCTAAAACAAAAAACGTAACTTCATTACTTAAAGCCTTAGATGTTAAAGACGCTTTATTAATGACAGATGAGTTAGATGAGAATTTATATCTTTCTTCACGTAACTTATACCATGTTGGCGTTTGCGATACACAAAGCATCGATCCAGTTAGCTTAATTGGTTATGAAAATGTTGTCATGACAGAAGCAGCGTTGAAAAAAATTGAGGCAATGTTATGAATCAAGAAAAAGTATTAAAAACCTTATTAGCGCCAATTGTTTCTGAGAAAACAACCATGTTGTCAGCACACAATCAATATGCATTTAAAGTGCGCTCTGATAGCAACAAAAAAGAAATCAAGGCTGCTGTTGAATCATTATTCGGCGTAACGGTATTAAACGTTACTACGTCTAATGTGAAAGGCAAGAAGAAAGTATTTAAAGGCAAGATTGGCCGTCGTGTTAATTGGAAGAAGGCAATGGTTAAAGTGTCTGAAGGCCAAATGATTGACGTTAGCGCATCTTAAAGAGAAAGGATTATGGCACAAGTAATTAAAAGAAAACCAACCTCACCCGGCAGAAGATTTGTTGTTAGCATTGTAGACAAAGATCTACATAAGGGCGCACCTTACGCACCCCTAACTGAAAGCAAAAACAGAATCAGTGGCCGTAACAACCGCGGCAAGATTACGGTTCGTCATAAAGGTGGTGGTCATAAGCGTCGTTATAGAGCGATTGATTTTAAGCGTATTAAAGACGATATTCCTGCAACAGTTGAGCGCATAGAATACGATCCTAATCGTAGTGCAAACATTGCATTGGTTTTATACGCAGATGGTGAGCGCACTTATATTATTGCACCTAACGGCTTGAAAGCTGGTGATACCGTTGTTTCAGGTACTTCAGTTGCAATCCAAGCAGGCAATGTTATGCCATGTGCAAACATTCCTTTAGGTAGTGTTATTCACTGTATCGAACTTAAGCCTGGTAAGGGTGCGCAAATGGCACGTAGTGCTGGTACTTCAGCGCAGCTAATTGCAAAAGAAGGTACTTACGTTACTTTAAGGCTTCGTTCTGGTGAAGTACGTAAAGTATTAGCCGAGTGTCGTGCAACGATTGGCGAAGTGTCTAAGAAAGAACACAGTTTAAGAAAATTAGGTAAAGCTGGTGCAACGCGTTGGAGAGGTGTTAGACCTACCGTTCGTGGTGTAGTAATGAATCCAGTAGATCACCCACATGGTGGTGGTGAAGGTAAAACTAGTGGTGGTCGTCATCCAGTTTCTCCTTGGGGCACACCAACTAAGGGCTATAAAACACGTAGTAACAAGCGTACTGATAAGCTTATCGTACGTCGTAGAAATAAATAAGGGTAATCATGGCTAGATCATTAAGAAAGGGTCCGTTTGTTGACGAGCATTTAATCAAAAAAGTATTAACAGCTCAAGAGAATAACGATAGAAAACCAATTAAAACTTGGTCAAGACGTTCAGTTGTTGTACCAGAAATGATTGGATTAACTATTGCAATCCATAACGGTAGAGCACACGTTCCAATTTCTATTAATGAGAACATGATTGGTCATAAGTTAGGTGAATTTGCGATTACACGTACTTTTAAAGGTCACACAAGTGATCGTTCAGCGTAAACATAATTAGGTAAATAACAATGAAAGAAGTTAAAGCAATCCATAAATATGCAAAAGGCTCATCTTTTAAAGTGAGATTGGTTGCGGATCAAATCCGTAACAAGCCAGTAGAGGAAGCATTGAACATTCTATCGTTTAGCAACAAGGGAGCGGCTAAATTGGTTAAGAAAGTACTTGATTCAGCAATCTCAAATGCTGAGCACAATGATGGATTAGACATCGACGAATTGAAAGTGAGTAGCATTTATATTGATGAAGGCTCAACAATGAAAAGAATCCGCCCTAGAGCAAAAGGTAGAGCGAATCGAATTTTAAAAAGAACAAGCCACATTACTGTTGGCGTAAGTGCAGGTTAAATTATGGGTCAAAAAGTAAATCCAAAAGGTATTAGATTAGGCATCGTTAAGGATTGGGATTCTAAGTGGTATGCGAATTCTCAAGATTATTCTAAGTACTTACTATCTGATATCGAAGTTAGAGATTTCTTATTCGAGAAATTAAAATCTGCTTCTGTTAGTCGCGTTCAAATTGAGCGTCTAGCTAACAATGCTAAGGTTGTGATTCATACAGCACGCCCTGGTATTGTTATTGGTAAGAAAGGTGCTGATATTGAGCAGCTTAAAACCATCGTTAGTGGAATGATGGGTATCCCAGTACATATTAGTATTGAAGAAATTAAGCCTGAGTTAGATGCACGTCTAGTGGCTGAAAATATTGCACAACAGTTAGAAAAGCGTGTGATGTATCGTCGTGCTGTTAAGCGTGTACTAGGCAATGCGACACGTCTAGGCGCTCAAGGTATTAAGGTCATGGTTAGTGGTCGATTAAACGGTGCAGAAATTGCACGTTCTGAGTGGTACCGTGAAGGCCGTGTGCCATTACACACATTCAGAGCTGATGTTGATTATTCATCATACGGTGCAAATACACAATATGGTGTGATCGGTATTAAGGTTTGGATCTTTAAAGGTGAAATCTTAGATCACAAAAAAGGAACATTGGATGAGGTTGCTCGTCGTGGTGCAACAACTCAAATAGGCAAGAAGTAAAGGACTGAAAAATGCTACAACCTAAACGTACAAAATTTAGAAAAATGATGAAAGGCCGTAATCGCGGTCTAGCCACTGGCCATAAGGTTAGTTTTGGTGAAATCGGTTTGCAAGCNNNTGGNAGATGTCGTATGACAGCTAGACAAATCGAATCAGCACGTCGTGCAATGACACGTCATGTGAAACGTCAAGGTAAGATTTGGATTCGCGTATTCCCAGACAAGCCAATTACTAAAAAGCCATTAGAAGTTCGAATGGGTAAAGGTAAAGGTAGTGTTGAATATTGGGTAGCACAAATTAAACCAGGTCAAATGTTATTTGAGATGCAAGGTGTTGATGAAACTGTTGCAAGAGAAGCGTTTGCATTAGCAGCAGCTAAGTTGCCAGTAAAAACAACAGTAGTTAAACGGACGGTGATGTAATGGATGTTAAAGAATTAAGAGAGCAAGATATCTCACAATTAAATGAAACGCTAATGACGCTTTTAAAAGAGCACCTTGAATTGCGCATGCAGCACAAAACTGCACAATTAAGCGACTCTTCAAAGCTGGGTAAAACTAAGCGATCAATTGCACAAGTTAAAACAATTATGAAAGAGAAACAAGCATGAGTGATAATAAAGTAGAACGCGTATTAATGGGCACAGTTGTAAGTGCGGGTCGTGATAAAACAATTGCTGTTCAAATCGAACGCAAAGTTAGACACCCAATTTATAAAAAGTACATCAAGCGTAGTACTAAGGTTCATGCACATGATGAAAAGAATGAGTGTGCTTTAGGTGATACAGTTAGAGTAGTGGAAGCAAAGCCATTCTCTAAAACTAAACATTGGGCACTATTAGAAGTCGTTGAAAAATCAGTTTCGATTGATTAATTTATAGCATATTAAAAGAGAATAAGACATGATTCAAATGCAAACAAAACTTCATATTGCGGACAACAGCGGTGGCGTCAAAGCAATGTGTATTAAAGTATTAGGCGGTTCTAAGCGTCGTTATGCCGGTATTGGTGATGTAATTAAAGTCAGTATCAAAGAGGCTTCAGCACGCGGNAAAGTTAAAAAAGGTGANGTTTATGATGCAGTAGTTGTTCGTACAGCACATGGTGTTCGTCGTACTGATGGNTCTCGCATCCGTTTTGATAACAATGCAGTTGTACTTTTAAATACAAAACTTGAGCCAGTTGGCACTCGTATTTTCGGCCCAGTTACTCGTGAATTACGTAACAAGCAATTTATGAAAATTGTGTCATTAGCACCAGAGGTTTTGTAATGCAAAAAATTAAATTAAATGACGAAGTAATCATTATTGCCGGTAAGGACAAAGGTTCTACAGGTACAGTGACTAAAGTTACCGATATTAAAGTTGTGGTTGAAGGTTTAAACATTGCTAAAAAGCACGTTAAAGCCAATCCAAATGCAGGCGTAACTGGCGGTATTGTTGATACTGAAATGCCAATGGCAATTTCAAATGTCGCAATCTACAACGCTAAAACAAAAAAAGCAGACAGAGTTGGTGTTCGCACTGACAAAGACGGCAATAAAGAAAGATTTTTTAAATCAAACGGCGATTCAATCGTTTGAAACAGTTAAGGAAAACTAACCGTGTCTAGATTACAAGAACAATACAAAAAAGAAATTTTACCTGCACTACAAAAAGAGCTAGGTTTAAACAACCCAATGCAAGTCCCTAAGATCGAGAAGATCACCATTAACATGGGTTTGGGTAGTGCATTAGGTGATAAGAAAATCCTACAAAGCGCATTAGAAGAAATGAGCCTTATTTCTGGTCAAAAGCCATTAACTTGTAATGCACGTAAGTCAGTTGCAAGCTTCAAATTAAGAGAGGGCAACCCAATTGGTTGTAAAGTGACTTTACGTAAAGAAAAGATGTATGAATTTCTTGACCGTTTAGTTAATATTGCGATTCCTCGTATTCGTGATTTCCGTGGTTTAAACGAAAAATCATTTGATGGTCGTGGTAACTACAACATGGGTTTAACAGAGCAAATCGTATTCCCAGAGATTGATTTTGAAAAGGTAACTAGAACACGTGGCATGGATATCGCTGTCACAACTTCTGCTACTAATAATGAAGACGCTAAGAAACTATTAGCAATGTTTAATTTCCCATTTAAAGGACAGGAAAATGGCTAAAAAGTCTATGATAAATAGAGACGCTAAGCGCGCAAAGTTGGTTGAAAAATACCGTACTAAGCGCCTTGAGCTAAAGAAAATTATTAAGAGTGTACACTCTTCTGATGAGGAGCGCTTCCAAGCAACGATTAAGTTGCAAGCATTACCTCGTGACGCATCACCTAGCCGTCAACGTGCTCGTTGTGGTTTAACAGGTCGTCCACATGGTGTTTATCGCAAGTTTGGTCTAGCGAGAACAAAATTAAGAGAGCGCACCATGAATGGTGAAGTGCCCGGTTTATCTAAAGCAAGTTGGTAGGAGAAAAATAATATGAGTATGTCTGATCCAATTGCTGATATGTTAACTCGCATTCGTAATGCGCACATGGTTGATAAGAAAGAAGTCAACATCCCAGCATCAAATTTAAAGTCTGCCATCGCAAGTGTGATGCAGCAAGAAGGTTACATTGAGTCATTTAGTGTTGACGGCGAAGCCGCGACTAAAACTTTAACNCTTAAGTTAAAGTACTATGACGATAAACCGGTGATCGAGTCTTTACAAAGAATCTCTAAGCCAAGTTTACGTGTTTATGTAAAAAGTACTGAAATGCCAAGCGTCATGAATGGCCTAGGTATTGTGATTGTTTCAACNCCTAAGGGTGTAATGACTGGTCAAAACGCAGCAGCCGAAAATGTTGGTGGCGAAGTTTTGTGCAGCGTTTCTTAATTAGGGAGTTATAAGATGTCTAGAATTGCAAAATCACCAATCGAAATTCCAGCTGGCGTTGAGGTATCTATTAATGGTGCAACGATGTCTGCTAAAGGTAAATTAGGCCAAATGCAGATGGATCTACATCCGTCAGTTACAGTCGCTAATGCAGAAAATGTAATAACATTTGATATTGCCAAAGTTGACAAAAAAGATGAAAAGAAAGCATGGGCGCAAGCAGGTACTGCAAGAGCTAACACGGCTAACTTGATTCAAGGCGTTTCCGAAGGTTGGGAAAAGAAATTATCATTAATTGGTGTTGGTTACCGTGCGAAAGCAATGGGTAAAGTCCTAGATTTAACGCTAGGTTTTTCACACCCGGTTAAGTACGAATTACCAGAGGGTATTACTGCTGAAACACCTTCACAAACAGAAATTGTTGTGAAAGGTATGGATAAGCAAAAAGTAGGACAAGCAGCTGCTGAAATTAGAGCTTACCGTCCGCCAGAGCCTTACAAGGGTAAAGGTGTTCGTTATGTGGATGAGTACGTTGTCCGCAAAGAAGCTAAGAAGAAATAATAAAAGGTATTGAGATATGAAACTGTCTAAAAAACAAGCTCGCTTAAGAAGAGCAACTAAATTTAGAGCGAAGAATGCTGANAGNGGTGTAGAGCGTTTAGCTGTACACAAAACTTCACAGCACATTTATGCGCAAATCATTAGTAGTTGTGGCACAAAAACGTTAGCATCAGCATCAACTTTAACAACTAAAGTTAAAAATGGTGGCAACGTTGAAGCNGCAACTAAGATTGGNGCTGAAATTGCNAAAATTGCAAAAAAAGCAAAAGTAACGAAAGTCGCTTTTGATCGTTCTGGTTTTAAATACCATGGTCGAGTTAAAGCATTAGCAGATGCGGCAAGAGACGGCGGATTAGACTTTTAAAAAAATTATAAAAATAGGCGACAATAATGGCTGAATATAAGAAAAATAATAATAACGACGATAGCGAGTACATTGAAAAACTGGTTAACATTCGTCGCGTTGTCAAAGTAGTGAAAGGTGGTCGTATTTTTGGCTTCTCAGCACTGGTTGTTGTTGGCGATGGCAATGGTAAAGTAGGTTACGGCACGGGTAAAGCGCGTGAAGTACCTGCCGCAATCCAAAAAGCCATGGACAAAGCAAAGAAGGCAATGAAAAACGTACCATTAAAAGACGGTACGCTTTATTACCCTATTACTTCTAATGTTGGCGCTGCTAAAGTTTACATGCAACCAGCATCAGAAGGTACTGGCGTTATTGCTGGTGGNCCAATGCGTAGTGTTTTAGAAGCAGTTGGTGTGCACAATATCTTAGCAAAATGTAATGGTACGCGTAACCCTATTAGTGTTGTTCGCGCAACGGTTGAAGGTTTAACGTCAATGACATCTCCACAGTCAGTTGCTGCTAAGCGTGGCAAAACTGTTGAGCAAATTACTGGGGAAGCATAATGGCTGAAGAAAAGAAAGTAGTTAAAAAAGCAGCAGCTAAAAAAGCGCCTGCCAAGAAGGCGCCAGCTAAGAAAGCAGTTGCCGCTAAAAAAGCACCTGCTAAAGCAGTCGCGACTAAAAAACCTGCAGCGAAACCTGCAGCAAANAAGCCAGNAGCTAAAAAAGCAGCGCCTAAGAAAAACACAGTGAGTGTAACACTGACTAAGAGTTTCCATGGTCGTCTTCCAACACACCGTGCAACGGTAACTGGANTAGGCTTAAAAAGAATCAATCACACAGTTGTGTTACAAGATACGCCTGAAGTGAGAGGCATGATCAACAAAGTAGCTTACTTACTTAAGGTAGAAGGTTAGAAATTATGAGTACTATGCAATTAAATACATTGTCACCTGCAGAAGGTGAAAAGAAATCTAGAAAACGCGTTGGCCGTGGTATCGGTAGTGGTTTTGGTAAAACTTGTGGCCGTGGTCATAAGGGTCAAAAATCTCGTTCAGGCGGTTTTTCTAAAGTCGGTTTTGAAGGTGGTCAAATGCCATTACAACGTCGTCTTCCAAAAGTAGGTTTCTCTTCACGTGTATCAATCATTACTTCAGAAGTAACCTTATCTGAGATTGACAAGTTAGAAGAAACTGAGATTACTATTGACGTATTAAAAGCGCATAACTTAGTGACTAAAAATATTAAGCGCGTTAAAGTCATGTTGTCTGGTGAGATCACTAGAGCAGTAACTTTAACGGGTATTAAGGCAACTAAAGGCGCACTTGCTGCCATTGAAGCAGCTAAAGGCTCAGTGAACGAGTAATTCTATGAGTCAACCACCCTTAGGCCTTTCTCAAGATTTAACGAGACGCATCCTCTTTTTATTGGGTGCGTTAGTCGTTTTTAGACTAGGCACGCATATTACTATCCCATTTATCTCGCCGATAGCACTAGCTTCATTGGTACAAGATAACCAAGGTACGATTTTGGATATGTTTAATATGTTCTCGGGTGGTGCGTTAGAGCGCTTATCAATCTTTACTTTGGGCATCATGCCTTATATTTCGGCTTCGATTATTATTCAGTTAATGACTTCGGTAGTACCAAAGCTCGAGCAGCTTAAAAAAGAAGGCGAAACTGGTAAACGTAGAATTACACAGTACACACGTATGGGTACGGTTATCTTGGCAGTGTTTCAGTCTTACGGTATTTCAATTGCATTGCAATCGCAGTCAGCTGGTGGTGTACCGCTTGTTATGGAAGCTGCAGCTAGCTATACTTTTTCATTAGTTACAGTGGTCACTTTAACCACAGGCACCCTATTCTTAATGTGGCTCGGTGAGCAAATTACTGAAAAAGGTATTGGTAATGGTATTTCAATGATTATTTTTGCTGGTATTGTTTCTGGCTTGCCATCAGCATTTGGCTCAACACTATCATT
>JGI26272J51733_1000844_pt1 | contig 14055 bp, 9 predicted proteins | sample SaaInlV_120m_DNA_FD_51733 | JGI IMG/M metagenome (IMG submission 51733) | reverse complement strand
GGTGTAGTGGAGAGCAACAAAGATGTAGGTTACCTGGTACGTACCAAAGCAGAAAATGTTAATGAAGGAGGTGTCTGCGCCGGATTTGCCTGCTTGAATTCGTTGACAAAGGCATAAAAGGGAAGCTGGACCGTTTTAAAACTTAATCCAGCTTTCTGTTGTTTTTTAGGAAGACAATTCGATTGTGGCGAGCAGGTCTAATTCATCGAGGACTTTTCCTGTTCCTGTCGCAACACAGGTGAGTGGATCATCAGCATGAAAAATTGGTAAGCCGACTTCAGCACGCAGCAAATCATCGATTCCGGAAAGTAAAGATCCGCCTCCGGCTAAAACAATCCCGCGGTCAACAATGTCTGCAGCGAGTTCGGGAGGTGTTGATTCCAGAGCATTCCGAATGGTTTTTACAATTTGTGCACAAACATCACTTAGAGCTTCCAGTACCTCTTCTTCACCTAGAACCAGTGTCTTTGGNATACCGGTTACCAGGTCACGNCCACGTACTTCATAGGATTTTGGTTCTTCTTTGATGAAGGCGCTACCAATATTTATTTTAATATCCTCAGCGGTTCGTTCACCGATCAGCAAATTATATTTTTGCTTGATGTACTCAGCAATACTTTCGTCCATTTTATCACCGCCAACACGTGCGGAATCACTGTAAACTATTCCTGCAAGCGAAATCACTGCGACTTCTGTTGTCCCTCCACCGATATCGACAATCATACTTCCGCTGGCTTCTGTCACCGGTAAACCTGCTCCAAGTGCTGCGGCCATTGGTTCCTCAATTAAAAACACTTCACGCGCACCTGCGGATTCTGCTGCTTCTTTGACTGCACGTCGTTCAACTTGAGTTATTCCAGACGGTACGGCCACTATAATTCGTGGTTTGAAACGGAAAAAAGAAAATTTACTTTGAGTCANACGGATGAAGTGACGCAGCATTTCCTGAGTTATATCAAAATCTGAAATAACACCATCCTTCATGGGACGGATTGCCGTAATCGAACCTGGTGTACGTCCCAGCATTTGTTTGGCTTCCTCACCTACAGCTAGCACCTGGATCCGTCCACGGTTGTCTTTTTGTACTGCTACAACTGATGGTTCACGAATCACGATCCCTCGTTGTTTGGTGTAAACAAGAGTATTCGCTGTTCCTAAATCAATCGCTAAATCCTGGGAAAAAAAACTGGCAATTTTACTAATCATTGAATTTTCCTATTTTTTCATCTTACTGAGTCAAGCCAATGTCATGCATTAGCATTACTAGGGTATTTATTGAAGCACTGATGGTAGGAATTTGCGTAAATATAGTCAGTAAAGACTGACATTTTTGGAATTTGTGCGTCCCGGTAGGCTATACAGAAGTAATGCCAAAACTCAAATGTGCTTCATTTATTTATTGAAATTTCTGTACTTTCTGAAAACACTCCTAAGATCTCTTTTTTGCAACAGAGCAAAAATTTCGGAGTCCAATTTTTCTGTTTCGCCTCCGGTTTCAGGTAGCACAGACAAAGTGCCGACGAAGTAAGCGAAATATTTGTAAAATACAGACTATTAATTCTAGTCAAGGTATGACCAGAAAACAAGAGGAAAAGCAGTTTGTTGCTTTAATAAACGTATTTCCGCAACACTGGAAAAGCTGAACTACGGGGGAAGTAACATTCAGCCAATTCTCTTTTCCGGTAGACCGCCTGCAGACATCTTCACCGCGCAGAACTTTACTTCCGGAATTTTACCAAAAGGATCGAGCGCAGATGTAGTAATCAAATTGGCGGCGGATTCGTTATAACCGAATGCCATAAAAAGATTTCCAGGTTGAACGCCGAGATCCTGACGTGCATAAGTTGAAATTTTTCCGCGTCTTGATTCAAGAGTTACTGCATCACCGGCTTCTACTCCCAGCTTTTTCAGGTCATCCGGATGAACATGAACTACCGGAAACGGTTCAATCGCGTTCAGGACAGTCGCGCGGCGTGTCATGCTGCCTGTGTGCCAGTGTTCGAGTTGACGTGAGGTGATGAAGACAAATGGGAATTCTTGATCCGGCATTTCATCAGCATGAGTATATTTTGCAGGGACAAAACGTGCTTTTTTGTTTTCTGTGGGAAAACCGTTTCGAAAAATAATCGGCTCACCTGGGTCACCTTCTTTGGTACAGGGATAAGTTACGGAATGTTCTTTTTGTAAACGCTCCCAAGTGATTCCTGCCATGCTCGGTGTGGCTTTGCGTACTTCAGAAAAAATATTTTCCGGACTTTCATAATTCCAGTCCAGACCAAGACGTCGACCAACTTCCTGAATAATCCACCAGTCCTGACGTGCATCTCCCGGGGGATCTATGGCCTTACGTCCAAGTTGCACTTGACGGTTGGAATTGGTAAAAGTTCCAGTCTTTTCCGGAAATGCAGACGCAGGTAAAATCACATCCGCAAAACCTGCAGTTTCAGTGAGAAAAATATCCTGTACCACTAAATGGTCCAGCATAGTTAAAGCACTACGGGCATGGTTCAGGTTTGGATCCGACATCGCTGGATTTTCACCCTGAACGTACATGCCTTTGACACCACCTGTATGCACGGCATCAATGATTTCCACTACCGTTAATCCTTTTTTTGGATTGAGGGAAGTACCCCAAAAATTCTCGTACCATTTTTTTATTTCCGGATCAATGACGGATTTATAATCCGGAAAGAACATTGGAATCAGTCCCATATCGGAAGTACCCTGAACATTATTTTGTCCACGCAGTGGATGCAATCCGGTGCCGGGACGTCCGATCTGACCAGTCATCAGCGACAAAGCGATCAAACAACGTGAATTGTCTGTACCGTGAATATGCTGTGAAATGCCCATGCCCCACAAGATGATGGACGATTCTGCGGTTGCAAAAGTGCGGGCAACTTCACGCAGGGTTTCTGCGGGGATTCCGCAAATCGGCGCGACAATTTCAGGACTGTATTCCGCGACATTGGCTTTTAATTTGTCAAAATCGGTTGTGTGTTCTGTGATGTATTTTTCGTCGCATAAGCCTTCCTCGACGATGACGTGCATCAGTGAATTGAGCATCGCCACATCTGTGTCCGGTCTAAACTGGAGGCTGTAGGTGGCATGACGTGCCAAATCTGTCCTGCGTGGATCCATCAAAATCAGCTTTTTACCATCCTTAACCGCATTTTTCATAAAAGTAGCAGCTACCGGATGGTTACCGATTGGATTTGCTCCAATCAGCAAAATGACTTCCGCTTCAGTCACATCCGTGAATGGATTTGAAACTGCTCCTGAACCAATACCTTCCAGTAAAGCACTAACCGAAGATGCATGACAAAGCCGCGTACAGTGATCAATATTATTAGTTCCAAATCCGGTACGTACAAGTTTCTGCAGCAGATACGCTTCTTCGTTACTACCCTTGGCACAACCGAACGCTGCCAGAGCATCCGGGCCGTTATTATCACGGATATTATTGAAACCTGCGGCGGCAAAATCAAGTGCCTCCTCCCAGCTTGCTTCACGGAAAACTTTATGCCAATCTTTAGGCTGTAGCAGTTCTGTGGTTTTTGTAACGTCTTTTAGCCGTATCAAAGGTTTTTGGAGACGATCAGGATGATGTACATAATCAAAACCGTATCGTCCTTTTACGCATAATCTTTCCTCGTTCGCCGGACCTTTGCGTCCTTCAACTCTGATAAGTTTTTTGTCTTTTACATGATAGGTCAGTAGACATCCTACACCGCAGTATGGACAAACCGATTCTACTTTTTTGTCAACTACCGCTAAACCCACATTATTTGCCGGCATCAACGCACCGGTCGGACAGGCCTGTACGCATTCTCCACAGGCGACGCAGGTACTGTCACCCATTGGATCACCGAGGTCAAATACTATTTCCGCATGGGAACCGCGAAAGGCCATGCCGATCACATCGTTAACCTGTACTTCTCTGCAAGCTCTGACGCAGCGAGTACATTGGATACAGGCGTCCAGATTAACTGACATCGCAGGATGGGAATTATCCAATTCCGGTTGTTTCCTGCGGGAAAAACGGGGTTCGCTTAAACCCATTTTTTCCACCCATTGATCAAGTTCAGAGTTTGGAGTATAGGGTGATTTTGCGGATTCCGGCATGTCCGCCAACAGGAGTTCGAGCACCATTTTCTGTGAATGGAGGGCTCGTTTACTGTTGCTGTTGACTTTCATTCCCTGTTGCGGATAGCGGCAACAGGAAGGAGCGAGGACACGTTCACCCTCAATTTCCACCACGCAGGAGCGGCAGTTACCATCCGTGCGGTAACCCTCTTTGTAACACAGCCGCGGAATATCTGCGATACCTGCCCGGTCAGCAGCTTGTAAAATTGTTTCTCCGGCCAGTGCGTCCAGTGTTTTTCCGTTCAGTTCAAATGAAATTGTCTCCATCTTACACCTCCTTTGGAAAATATTTCATCACAGAGCGCAACGGATTCGGTGCGGCCTGCCCCAAACCGCAAATCGAAGCGTCCTCCATCGTCTGCGAGAGTTCTTCTAAAAGTGACTGATTCCAGTTTTTTTGTTCCATCAGCGGAATGGCTTTGACAGTTCCAACTCTGCATGGAGTGCATTGTCCACATGATTCATGCGCAAAGAAACGCATTGCGTTCAGAGCCAGTTCACGCGCATTATCATGTTCAGAAAAAACGATAACTGCGGCTGAGCCGATAAAACAACCGTGTTCCTGCAGTGTGTCAAAATCCATTGGTAAATCTCCGAGAGACGCAGGCAACATTCCTCCTGAAGCGCCCCCTGGGAAATATCCATAAAATCTGTGCCCAGGAAGCATTCCTCCGCAATATTCGTCAATTAACTCACGCATCGAAATTCCGGCAGGCGCTAAATGTACGCCCGGATTGTTTACACGTCCACTGATCGAAAATGACCGCAAACCATTACGACCTCTTCTTCCTTGGGTTGAAAAGGACTCCGCGCCTTTTTCGATAATATCACGTACCCAATGCAGAGTTTCCATATTATGTTCCAGTGTTGGACGTCCGAATAATCCGACTTCCGCAACGTACGGTGGGCGCAAACGTGGAATCCCGCGCTTGCCTTCAATCGACTCAATCATTGCCGATTCTTCACCGCAGATATAGGCTCCGGCTCCACGGCGTAAATGAATTTGAGGCAGTATTTCCGGAAAAGAGATTTGCAGTTCAGCAATTTCACGAAGCAGTATTTCACGCGCAGCGGCATATTCGTCACGCAGATAAATGTATATTTCTTCAATACCAACCGCCCAGGCTGCNATCAGNGAACCTTCNAGAAAACGATGCGGATCACTTTCGAGATAGTAACGATCTTTGAAAGTTCCAGGTTCTCCTTCATCGATNTTAACCGCCATTAAACGGGGTTCCGGAAATTTCCTTACAATCTCCCATTTGCTTCCAACAGGAAATCCTGCACCNCCCAAACCACGTAAACCTGAATTTTTCAGTTCCGTGATCACCGATTCAGCATCACGTTTGCCAGACAAACAATCCTGAAAAAGTTGATAACCTCCGGATTGTTGATATTCCGCAAAATTCACGTATTCCGGAAGTGTCGGTAGAACCTCGTTTTTTTCAACATGTTTTTTCACTAATTCAGGAGTTGCCTGATCCACTGGGTTTTTACCCACAACTGCGACTGGTGCGTGCTGACAACGTCCTACACAAGGTACAGCTTGAATCCTGATTTGCTCGGAGGGGACGGAACCGTCCGGAAATAGTTGTTTGAGGGTTTCCGTGAGTTTTTTTGCTCCGGACATTTCGCAGGAAAGGGATTCGCAAACCCGAACCGTCAAAGGCGGAGGTGGTGTCTGGTCTTCTTTTATCACATCAAAATGGTGATAAAACGTGGCCACCTCATAGACTTCCGCTTGCGACAGTTTCATTTCAAAGGCCAGTGCAACCACATGTTTTGCTGAGATATAATGATATTCGTCCTGAATCAAATGCAGGGCTTCAATCAGCAAATCCTTACGGCGCGGCATGTCGGACAGCAGTTGCTGTACTTCCAGCAGCGCTACTGAATCCAGCTGTCGGCCTTTTTGTTTACCCAGTTTTTTCTTGTTCATTTCAACTTTTTTTAGTTAAAATCCACAAAACACTGTGTGAGGTCTTCAAAAGTTTCGGCCCGACGAATAAGTCGGCTTTGTCCTTGATGCACCAGTACTTCCGCTGGCCGNGGTCTCATATTATATTGCGAACTCATCGAAANTCCGTATGCTCCTGCATCCAGAAAAGCGAGGCGTTCACCGACTANCGGTGAAGTCATTTTACGGATNATTTCATCTCCGGAACGACTTAAAATGTCTCCACTTTCGCAAATATTTCCAACAACCACAACATTTTTTTCAACATCCGAAATTCTGCTGGCGTTCAGAATTTTATGATAAGACCCGTACATCGTTGGACGCACCAAATGATTGAAACCTGAATCTACTCCGACAAAGCTGTGTTTTGGAGTGTCCGTAATGTTGGTAACTGTTGCCAGTAAAACTCCTGCAGGACCGATCAACAACCTTCCGGGTTCAATTTTCATCCGTAATTCACGACCGTAATGCTGAATAAACTTTGCAAATCTTGCGCTCATTTTTTGGCTTAAATCGTCCATATCCAAAGCTAACTGTTCCGGCTTGTATGGAATTCCAAATCCGCCTCCAAAGTCAACAAACTGCAGATCAGGAAATTTTTCTGCAACATCCAGAATCATTTCCATCGCTACCAGCATTGGTTCGGCAGAATAAATTCCGGTACCTATATGAGAATGAACTCCGTTAAGAGTCAACTTATATTTTTTTGCTAAAGCAAGTGCTGCTTCAATTTGATCATGATATATGCCAAATTTTGAATCCGGACCACCCGTGATACAGTGCGAATGGTGACCTGCGCCTATTCCAGGATTAACGCGTACGGAAACAGTTGTCTCGGGATATCGTTGTCCATATTTTTCAAGTAAGACCAAGGAACCGAGGTTAACCGCAACGTTTTGTTCTACACAATACTCTATTTCCTGCAGGCTGTTGTTGTTGCCTGTGAAGATGATTTGTTGAGCTTCAAATCCGCATTCAAGTGCTAAACGTACCTCAAACTCAGAAACTGCGTCTATTGATGAACCTTCTTCAGCAAGAATTCTGAGTAGTGATGGATTAGAATTTGCTTTCATGGAATAATGGATTTCAAGCAGTCCCTCAGGAAATCCTGCAAACAAGTCTCTAAACTGCGAACGCAGGACTGACTCTTCATAAACGTAGAGCGGTGAACCATATTCCTGCATGATTGTTTCAACAGGAATGTCTGCTAAATAAAGGATGTTGTCAGTGATTTTCATTGAAAAGATAATTAGTCATTAAAAANATTTAATTTTAGGCAGAAGCATTTTGGATTCTCTGGATCTGCGATTTCAATTTTTGTATACTAAACACTTAAAGCCAAAATTGCGAATCAAAATTGCCTGCATTAACATCATTAAATCCGGAACCTGGTTAAGCAATTGACAAAAAAACGAATTAGAAGACTATTACTGTTGTGGTTTGCGACCTTAATCATGGCGGGCATTGTCGGGATGCTGCTTTATGTACAAATGGCAGTCCACCAGGAGAATGTAGTTGCGTCACTTGAAGTAGAGTCACCTGTTGTAAAGGAAGATCTTCCTGACATTTCAGCAANAGTGGAGGAAGAANCTGCTGAACCCGTACCTGGTGCGGTAGGTACCGCCGATATCTCAGAGGANGCAGAATATTCACATCTGGTAGAAACTGAAAGTCCTTTCTGGAATGTTTATCCTATCAGCAGTCCNGGCGTTTCTGCAGAAAACTGGCATACAATACTTGTGCAGAACCGTTTCAAAATTGACTATACAATCACGCCACTTGCTCCAAGNGACTGGCATCTGGTTCGCAGCAACAATGCAATCAGAGTTCAGTTCCGTTCAGAAATGTTTGCGGTAAAAGATATTCTTGCACGTAAAAAAAGAGGTAAATTTTCGATCCAACTTATTTCAATCGAGCATGCACGCTTTCCTTTGGCTGTCTCTTTACTGAGTCGTCTGTTGAATGACGGTTATTATGCTTATCTTCACCGCACAGATGCTAAATTTGAAGGAAAATACTGGTATCGTGTGAGGGTTGGATTTTTCAAAAATCTTGAAGACGCGCGTACGACCGGGAAAAAAATATCTGAGAAATATCAAGGTGAGGATTATTTTTCCACCAAGTTTTGGCCTGTTCAGCCTGGTACTCAGGAACTGTCACGTCCGGTGATTGACCTGCGGCAACCGCTTAACAAACCATGGGTTATTCAACTTCCTCTCTACTCCAGTCAAGCTGAGGCCTTGAAAGATATGGCCCAGTTAAATATCGAAACAGATTTTAGTTATATCTCACAAAAACTGGAATCCGCTTCTTCAGGTAAACTAGAGTTTCGTATCAGGATTGGTTTTTTTGAAACAAGAAATGAAGCAGGCAGGCTGATATACAGACTTAAAAAGAAGTTCCCGCAGTTTAAAAGCATGAAGAGTGTTCGTCTGCAGGAATAGTGTTTATCCGCAAAAACTTAAGAGTCGCTCTGCGGAAATTTAGGCTTATGTTTTTAAAAGAAGCATATCTGCGGTTTATTCACCGGAAAGCTTTTTTTCCCATTCCAGTGAAAGCCGTTGGGCTTCAGCGATTTGATCACGTGTCATACGTTTTCTGATTTCGTTTTTCAATGCTTTTGCTTTGTCTCTCCCGCGTGCCGATGCCAAGTTGGCCCATTTGTAAGCCAGTACAAAATTTTCCGGCACTCCGTCACCGGAAGCATACATCTCAGCAAGATTCAACTGTGCCTTGGTATCACCTTGTTCCGCAGCTTTTTTGTACCAGTAAACTGCTTGCGAAAAATCTTCCGTAACACCTGTACCATATTTAAACATCACCGCAAGATTTAACTGTGCTTTAGTATCACCCTGCTCCGCNGCTTTTTTGTACCAGTAAACTGCCTCTGTATAATCCTCATCCGTACCTTTACCGTATTCATACATTAGTCCAAGGTTCAACTGCGCGTTGGCGTCACCAAGATCTGCGACTTTTTTATACCAGTAAAAAGATTGAGTATAATCCTCAGCGATACCTTTACCTTTTCTATAAATTATACCGAGATTTAAGAGTGCTTTTGTGTCTCCCTGTTCGGCTGCTTTTTTATACCAGCTAATTGCCTGATCGTAATCCTGCTTTACACCTTTACCGTTTTCGTACATCCAGCCGAGACTGTTCTGTGCTTCCGACTGTCCCTGCTCCGCCGCTTTTTTATACCAGTGCACCGCCTGTGCATAATCCTGCGAAACACCTTTACCGTACTCATACATTACTGCAATGTTTAACTGCGCGCCAGCGTCTCCCTGCTCAGCTACTTTTTTATACCAATAAAAGGCCTGTCTGTAATCTTCCGCGATGCCCTTACCGTTTTTGTAGAAATCACCAAGATTTAGTTGAGCTTTTGTATCACCCTGCTCTGCCGCTTTTTTGTGCCAGTAAACCGCTTCTGTATAATCCTCATCAACACCTTTGCCGTTTTCGTAGAGAGCTCCGAGACTGGTTTGCGCTTCTGAATGACCCTGCTTTGCAGCTTTTTTGTACCATTCAGCAGCTTTCCTGTAATCCTCATCTACTCCTTTTCCGAATTCATACATCACCCCAAGTTCAAACTGCGCAACTGCACTTCCCAGCTCTGCTGCTTTATTATTCCAGTATAATACCTGTCCGTAATCCTTCGTTATCCCTTTGCCGTATTTGTAAATCAGGCTCAGATTTAACTGCGCTTTTGTATCACCCTGTTCTGCAGCTTTTTTGTACCATGAAATTGCTTCTATATAATCCTGTTCTACTCCTTTACCGTATTCGTACATCCAGCCGAGATTTGTCTGTGCTTCCGCAAATCCCTGTTCTGCAGGTTTATTAAACCAGAAAATTGCCTGAGTGTAATTTTCATCAACTCCTCTGCCGAATTTATACAAGATACCAAGATTTAACTGTGCTTCCACCATTCCCTGCTCTGCCGCTTTTTTAAACCAGACAAATGCTTCCTGGTGATCTTGACTGACACCTCTGCCTTTATTGTACATTATACCGAGATTTAACTGCCCTTCTGCCTGTCCCTTATCTGCAGCTTTTTTATACAACTTGGCAGCTTTAGTATAATCCTGTGCTACTCCTTTTCCGTTTTCATACAACCAACCCAGGTTAGTCAGAGCCGCAGAGTGACCTTTATCTGCTGCTTTCTTCAACCAGTAAACAGATTGAGTATAGTCAGTCCTGACACCTTTTCCGTTTTTATAAATCACGCCCAGATTTAACTGTGCGTTTGTATTCCCCTGTACAGCAGATTTTTCAAACCAGAAAATTGCCTGTAAGTAGTCCTTATCAACNCCTTTACCGCTTTTGTACATGATACCGAGATTNAACTGTCCTTCCGCCTGTCCCAGTTTAGCTGCTTTTTCATACCAGCCAACAGCCTTTGCATCATCTTGTTCAGTTCCTTTGCCGTTTTCGTACATCCAACCTAGATTTGTCTGGGCAGAAGCGTGATCTTTTTTTGCGGATTTGAGGTACCACGTAAAAGCCTGAGCATAATCCTTTTTTACACCTTCACCGTTTTCATACATCCAACCGAGNGCNTACTGCGCACTTGCATTTCCTTTTTCAGCNGATTTTTTATACCAGTAAACCGCTTGCGCATTATCTTCTGTGACACCTTTACCGAAGTCAAACATATTGCCTATGTTAAACTGTGCCCGCGGATCACCCTGTGCGGCGAGCGGTCCCCATTCTCTGATAGCGGCAGCATAGTCGCCTCTGAGATGGGCTTCAAAACCTTTCTGAAATTCTGCTGCCACTACAGTGAATACAGGTAGTAACAGACAAAGCAGGAACGCATTGAGACTGCGCATGAAAGCTAATAATTTCATAAGCTGAAAAAATTAAGATAAATTATTTGTATAAAAAAAGAATTATTTTTAGTAAATTGGCAACCCAAGGTATATCATCATTTAGTGTATTTTGCAAGAATGGTGCGTCCGGATCATTGATGTACAGTCCTCAAATTTTTACAAATAATGGTTAGAGTAGAATGAAATGCTGACAGAAACATCAATTAAGCAAGCAATTTGCTTCGATAACAGCTATGTGAAGTTGGGAGGCAGGTTTTACTCTAAGGTAAAACCGACTTTGGTGGAGCAGCCTGGTATCGTAAAACTGAATTACGCTTTGGCTCAGGACTTGGGTATTGATTTTGATGCACTTGATCCGGAGTCATGGGCAGCNATTTTCTCCGGTAATCANATTTTGTCTGGCTCAGAACCTCTGGCAATGGTCTATGCAGGTCATCAGTTTGGNAACTTTGTACCGCAACTAGGTGACGGACGTGCCATTCTTCTTGGNGAAGTAATTGATAATGCTAATTGTCGCCGTGATATCCAGCTTAAAGGNGCAGGCCTTACTCCATTTTCCCGTCAAGGTGACGGACGTGCCGCACTTGGGCCAGTGCTTCGTGAATATATTATTAGTGAGGCTATGCATGCATTGGGAATACCGACAACTCGTTCACTGGGAGCTGTTACTACCGGAGAGCCGGTCTATCGGGAAAAAGTTTTGCCGGGGGCGGTACTTACAAGGGTAGCTCTGGGCCATGTGCGTACCGGTACTTTTCAATATTTTGCTGTACAGCGTGATGAAAAGGAGCTCAGACAACTCGCCGATTATGTGATAGCTCGTCATTTCCCGAAGCTGAAAGAAGAAGCAAACCCTTATCTGAAACTACTGGAAGAAGTGATGGAGCAGCAGGCGCAGCTAGTTGCTAAGTGGATGCATGTGGGTTTTATCCATGGAGTCATGAATACAGACAATATGGCGATCTCAGGAGAAACAATTGATTACGGCCCCTGTGCTTTTATGGATAACTTCAGCCAGACTAAGGTGTTTAGTTCCATTGACCGTATGGGTAGATATGCTTACGGTAACCAACCGTCAATTTTACAATGGAATCTTACACGCTTTGCCGAAACGATCCTTCCGCTCATTGAAAATATTCCGGAAAGCGCAGTAGATTTCGCAAATGAAGTAATTGAAATTTATCCGCAACGTTTTCGAGAATATTGGTTGTCTGGTATGCGCCAAAAGCTTGGACTATTAAACTCGGAGACAGAAGATGAATCTTTGATTCAAACCCTACTTGAGACCATGCAGGAGAATGAAGCAGACTTCACATTGACTTTCCGTAGACTTTGCGATGTAGCTTTAACTCCGGAAAAGGCATCTTCAATTCGTATTTTGTTCAATGATCCGAGTGCTTATGACAATTGGGCTATGAAATGGAGAGACCGCTTGTCCCGTGAATTCAAAACACCTGAAGAGCGCTTTGAGTTAATGTGTCAGACAAATCCCACCGTTATTCCGCGAAACCATCAAGTACAACTGGCTCTCAAAGCTGCAGAGGAGGATGGGGACTACGCACCTTTTGAAAAGCTCCTGGAAGTGCTCTCATCTCCCTATGCCGTAGCGGAGGAATATTCGGAATATCTACTTCCGCCAAAACCGGACGAGCATGTTTTACAGACATTTTGTGGAACTTAAAAAATCAAATTTCTTTGATGGTTAAATACTACTTTGGGAATTTGCAAAATCACAGCTTGAAATTTTAGGGCTTGACATAGAATATTTACAGTGTAAATTAAATTAGCACTAANTTAGTCCTATTTNCCAGAAATTATAAATGNTGAAAATCCGTTGAATAAAATACAAGTTGGAAATAAACCATGAATGAAGAAGTATTGAATATTCAGATTCGTAGATTTCTGAAAAAAGTTGGGATTCAATCCCAACGTGAAATAGAGCAGGCGGTAAAACAAAGTATTGAAAAAGGTTCACTTGNAGAAACAGATAAAATAGAAGCTTCTGTCTTACTTGAAGTTCCTGCCGTAGGGNTTAAAGTTACTATAAAAGGTGATATTGAATTAGCTTGATGCTATATTCACAAATTCAATTTTTTTAAATTAAATGCTGTAGTATCAGTTTAAGTTATCATTTTCATTTTTTCTAAAACCTGAGCTTCCAACTAAAGATGTTCAATTTCAAAGATCTTTCAGACAAAGCTGAAGACTTCAAGGCGCAGAACTATTTACTCACTGCTGACAAATTTTTTGAAAAGAGAAGAACAACGAAACAAATTTATGTTTTTGACTTACGAAGTTCTCAAGATTTCGAAGAATCACATCTTCCAGGTGCCCACAATCTGCCTTTTGAACAATTCGAGGACTCAATTTACCAGATGCCTTTTTCAGCNGATATTATGCTTTACGGAAGCAACAGGGAAGANACATTATCCGCAGCAGAGATTCTTTTTGATAACGGATTCGAAACATTTTATNTCATTGATTCATATGACTCTTTAATGGGCGGAGTTGATGCTTCTTTTATCAATCTGAGTTTAACAGCACAGGAGCATATCTCAAATTATCTCAATNATTCTGAGGATAAATATCAGGGGATATTACTNGTTGTAGAGCCAAAAATGGAGCGCAAGGCAAACTACAGTGTTGAATTCATCGATTTGAAAGATAGTCTTCTTGATAGCATTTCCATCGAATTTGAAATGTTCCACGTATTAGTCAGCAAAGAATCAATTCCTTATCTGCATGGTACTGAGATTGATTTGGATGATAATGGTGAACTTGTAGCGTTTAATCCAAGCATGTCCATCATCAAGTTTGATGGTTCAGTAGAGCAGCAAATTCAGCAAGTCCTGGATGAAGAAGTTAATCCTATGGTAGCTTCACATGGAGGTGTTGTCAGTCTGCTGGAAGTTAAAGATCAAAATGTCTACCTTGAATTCGGCGGAGGATGTCAAGGGTGCAGTATGATTGATGTTACTTTAAAGCAGGGTGTTGAAGTAATGATCAAGGAACAGATACCTGAAATAACAGCGATCTATGATGTAACAGATCATGCAGGCGGCGAAAATCCGTATTACCAGCCTTCAGCAAAATAATTCCATTGCAACTTATCAAGCTATG
>JGI26272J51733_1000834_pt1 | contig 14175 bp, 13 predicted proteins | sample SaaInlV_120m_DNA_FD_51733 | JGI IMG/M metagenome (IMG submission 51733) | reverse complement strand
CAGCCATAACTTCAACCAGCAATCCTGTACCGAAACCTTTGTAACCGCCGCTCGGAGCCATACTTCCCTTGAGCGCAATTTCCGGATCTGTCGTACTTTGACCTTCAGCATCGAGTGCCCAGCCTTCAGGGATAGAATTACCTTCCCGTGCACGCATCATGATTTCGCTCTTGGCAACCACACTTGCGCTTTGGTCAAGCAAGAATGCTACTCCTCCAGCAGAATCCGGCACTGCAAGAGCAAACGGATTTGTACCAATTACAGGCTTTTTTCCTCCTACAGGTGCGATCGAGGCCGGTGAATTCGTAAAGCCGATTCCTACTAAACCTGCTTCAGCAAGGCGTTCCACATGATAACCCAGCACACCACAGTTGTAGGAATTGCTAATTGTGAGTCCGACGCAGCCGTTCTCTTTAACAAGTGGAATCAATTCTTTAAAGCCTGCGTCGATCGCAGGGTGTGCAAAACCAGTTTTTGCATCCACTTGAATCGAGGATAGGCGTGACTGGCTAACTTCAGGTACTGCCGCACCGTCTACTTTTCCACACTTCACATGCTCGCAGTATATAGGAATGTAGAGCAGTCCATGACTGCGGATACCGTCACGCTCCGCTGCTCTTGCAGCTTTGCCCACTGACTTTGCGGATTCCGGACGGGTTCCCGCCCCGATCAAGGCTGAAGTTGCTAGACTCTCAACTTCAGCTAAACTCAGCTTTTCTGTACTCATAATTATGCAGTTATTTTAAGATTTATTGTTGTCGGTACGTTCCCAAATAAATTCCGCAATATGCTGATGAGCGGTTGAATTCCCTGAATGTTTCATTGCTCCGGAAATATTCAACAGACAACCGCAATCACCGCCCAACAGACGATTTGCACCTGTTTTTGAAATATCATCAACCTTGTCTTTAACCATGGCTGCAGAAATGTGCTGTTCTTTAATCGCAAAAGTCCCTCCAAATCCGCAACATTCATCTTCCCGTTCAAGTTCGAGCAATTCAACATCTTTTAATTGACGCAATAACTGCTTCGGTGCATCCCCAATTTCCATTTCNCTTTTTGCATGACAGGAAGTATGCCACGTTACTTTAATNGGATCACCAAGGTCTTCAAGTTTTATTTTCAGGACATGCACCAAAAATTCGGTTAATTCAAATGTTCGTTCTGCGACAGATTCTGCTTCAAGCTGCAGAGCATCATTTTTAAATAATTCAGCATAATGCTTCCGGATCATTCCGCCACATGAACCTGAAGGCGTCACAATTGGAATATTTTCAGGAAATAATTTAAGCTGTACTGCAGCAACTTTACGGGCTTCTTCATGAAATCCGGAATTAAAAGCCGGCTGTCCACAACAAGTTTGTCCCTGCGGATAAATAACCTTTACACCTTCACGCTGCAAAAGTTTGATCCCGGCCATTCCTGCGTCAGGATAAAGAAGATCCACCAGACATGTGCCGAAATAATAAACTGCTGCAGGTTTATTTGGATATTTTTTCATTGCTTGACTTGTTTGTTAGTCATTTAACTTTATTTTTGTTTCCGCCAACCCAGCGGGCGTCCGCTTTTAAGCGCTCTGACTCGACGTCCTGTCAATTTTTCCACTTCCATTTTAAAACTATCGTCTCCAATAGCCAGTCCTTTATTTGTACTGTCTCTTATTTCTTTCAACAAGTCTTCATTAGTACTTTGTTCACAATATGCCAGATATTTTTCAGAACGTTCCGCTTTCGTATCACCCAGTTTCAAATACTCCGCATGTGGTTTACAAAGCGCGGAAGGTTTGCCTTTGGCGTTAAGTTGAAAACTAGTCCAGTTATAATCATCGGCCTGACTGACCAATGACAGCCGTACCGGATTCAGTTCGATGTAGCGGCAGACTTCCAGCAAATAATGTCCAGGCTGCACCAAACAAGATCTGTAACGTCCTTCCCAGAGGGTTCCTGAACGTTGATTCTGCTGATTAAAGAAACGTACATATTGTCGGCCTAAAGCTTGAATCATCCGGCTCAAGCCGCCTGCTGTATTTGGTGTAGATAACAAATGAAGATGATCTTCAAGCAAAGCCCAGGCATGTACATCAACCTGATATTTTTCAGAATATTCTCTCAACCACCACAAAAAAGCCGCGTAATCACCGGATGCCTTAAAACATTGCTGACGGTTGTTAGCTCTCAATAGTATATGTACTGGTACACCGACCGGTGCGGCTCTTTGAAGTCTTGCCATTTCTCGATGCTGTAACTTTTACGGAATATCAATTATGCCTGTGTTAACATTACTCTGACCCTATTTATCATTTATGCAACAGTTGATCCTCAAAGCGGAATCATCTTGAACTGAAGTTGAGAACTTTATCTTTATCAGCTTTCTGTCAATCGTAAAAAGTTACAATAGCGTGTTATTGCTAGCTCAGTTGGAAAGCTCTTATTGTTAACGCTCAGCATTAAGCTTTCTCCCAGCGCTCTAAATAACAACATGAGTTTCATAGTTTTTAGGATACCATCAGCTTGCTGTCATCACTTGTTCTGTATCACACTGCCAGCATTGAGTAAACTGAGGCTCAATTTTTTCACCGCAAGCATGACATATCCAGGCCGTTTGCTGGGTTTCGCTCATTTTCATGGCAGCAGCTATCAACAGTCTTGCCTGCTCCAACTCAGCAGCATCATGCACCCAAAGTTCAGGCCATGTATCCAGAGGAGCTAATCCGCCTACTGCGCCAGCCAACTGTTCTCTCAGGATCACACTGTCAATCTGATGTGCCTCGAGGACACTTCTCGCGAAATGTACCAGATTCACATCCTGTGAACTGTAAACTTTACGCATTAATTTTCCTTTGCTGATGCTGTTACTTAAAATACGACAAAATGACTCCTGTTGCTCAATGACGATGCTATCATTATAATGTATAATTCCAAACTTTTACATTACTCTGCGTATAATGTTATGATTAAGTTCTGCCTGAGGATGGTCTTGTTTTCTTGGACTGAGCTCAACCTGCCGTCAAAAAACCTGCTAAGGGAAATAAACACATCCTTCATTGATTTTACGTTAATTTTAGTAACAGCTTAGAATGTTTTTTTTTAACAACCGTGTTATCCTGCATGATGATTGAGTAAAATAAAACAAAATAGACAGTCAGACCAACATTATTATTTTTACAAATTTTAACACAAAATTAAACTTTCACATATCTTAAGCCGGATTTTATTTTTTAAGCGGAAATAAGATTTTTTTAAAAGGAGAGTTATGAGACAGAAATTATTTGCAATTTTCTTACTTGGTCTGGTCGGCCTGAACTATCCGGTCCTCTCACTTTTCGGCAAAGAAGAATTGATCTTTAAGATTCCTGCGCTATATTTTTTCCTCTACTCAGTCTGGTTTATCCTCATAGTATTTTCTGCATGGGTGATTGAAAAAAAGAAATTTTGAATGTCTCCCAAGTTCGGACACATTAAAGCGCAAACTTTTTGAACCTCTTCACCATTAATAGTAGAACCGCAGCATGACTACAAATTTAGGCTTATTAAGTGTATCTTTAGCTTATTTGGGTTTGCTCTTTGGAATTGCATACTATGCAGACTGGAGGCGCGCCAAGGGTCGTAGTCTGATCAACAATCCTTCTATTTATGCCCTGTCAATGGCAGTCTACTGCACTGGCTGGACTTTTTACGGGAGTGTGGGAAAAGCGGCCAGTGACGGATTCATGTTTTTACCAATTTATCTCGGACCTACTTTATTTGCTTTTCTTTGGATTCCGGTTCTCCGCAAAATAATCCGTATCAGTAAACGCTATTCACTAACCTCAATTGCGGATTTCATCTCTTCTCGTTACGGTAAAGATCCTTTTCTGGGAGGCGTGGTTGCTTCGGTGGCGGTGCTGGGAATTCTTCCGTATATATCACTTCAACTAAAAGCAATCGGTACCAGTTTCCAATTGATCGTCCATCCTTCTGAAGATCTCNTGACTGACNCTTTGCCTGTCTTTCCATTTTTGCAGGAAGAGACNTTGTACNTCACCTTGATTTTAATTGTGTTTACCATCCTTTTCGGTGTCCGTCGTCTTGATGCAACCGANCGGCATGAGGGTATGGTGGCTGCGGTAGCCTTTGAGTCATTAGTTAAACTATTCGCGTTTTTAATGGTTGGTTTTTTTGTGGTTTACGGGATGTACGACGGAATGGGAGACTTGTTTTCGAATGCTGCTAAAATTCCTGAACTGAGTGAACTCTGGAATTTTAACAGTAAGCCAGGAGCATATGAAGAATGGCTGCTGCTTGGTTTGTTAGCCATGCTCGCTTTCCTGATGCTGCCGCGTCAATTTCAAGTCAGCGTGGTTGAAAATGTTGATGAAGAACACGTCAACCGGGCAGTCTGGCTTTTTCCATTTTATATGTTTTTGATCAACCTCTTTGTACTCCCCATTGCCTTAGCCGGCAGGNTGTATTTCGTAGACACACCNGTGGATGCCGATACTTTTGTATTAACACTACCTTTAGCTGCCGGAAATACTACTTTGGCCTGGTTTGTATTCGTCGGTGGTCTCTCTGCTACCACCAGCATGATTGTGGTTGAAACAGTGGCTTTGAGTACGATGCTCAGNAACTCACTGATCATGCCTTTGCTGATAAATACCGGAATTGTAAAAGCAGGTGCAAGCACTGCAGTTGACCGGCTGCTGTTGAATATCCGTCGTGGAAGTGTTGCTTTAATTTTGTTTGCGAGCTATTTTTATTTCCAAAAAGTCATCGGTACACATTCACTGGTTTCAATTGGTCTTGTCTCCTTTCTGGCAGTAGCTCAGTTTGCTCCAGCACTGNTGGGAGGAATTTACTGGAAAAACGGTACCAGACTTGGCGCACTCACAGGCATCCTAGTCGGTTGGTCAGTTTGGGGTTACACCTTACCTTTCAGTCAGTTGATTGACACAGGTTTATTTTCAACATCTATCATGAGTGAAGGTTTATTCAATATTTCCTGGTTGCGTCCACATCAATTATTTGGTTTGGAAACCATGACACCTGTAGCTCAAGCTACCTTCTGGAGTCTGATTCTCAACATCAGCTGTTACATTGGAGTCTCACTTTTTACCCGTCAAAGCGCCTTAGAGCGTGGACAGGCCAATTTGTTTGTGGATGAATCCCGCTATTCAAGTGATCTCCAGCGTCAATACTTATGGAGAGGCACAGCAACAAGTGAAGAATTACGTGGTCTGCTTCAGCGTTTTCTCGGGGAACCACGCACCAATCGAGTGTTCCAGGAATTTGCGCAACAAAAGGGAATTAATCCTGATGAAGTCTGGCAGGCGGATGCAGAACTGGTGCATTATGCAGAGAAACTGCTTTCCGGAGCAATCGGCAGTGTCTCCGCAAGGATCATGATCTCGTCTGTTGTCAAAGAAGAACCGTTGAATATTGATGAAGTGATGGAAATGCTGGATGCGACCCAACAAGTTATTGCATACAGTCAGCAACTTGAGGAAAAATCTGAACAATTGGAAAAAGCGTCTACCGAATTGAGTGAGGCCAATCAAAGATTGAAAAAAATGGATGAACTCAAGAATGAATTTATTGCTACAATTACACATGAGTTAAGAACACCGCTGACTTCAATCAGAGCTTTTTCAGAAATCATCCATGATTCTCAGGAATTGACTGATGAACAGCGCAAGGAGTTTCTGGCCATCATTATCAAGGAAAGTGAACGTCTGACACGCATGATCAATCAAATTCTTGATTCAGAAAAATTAGCATCGGGACGGATGGAATGGCACATGGATAATGTGGATTTAAAAGAAATTTTGCAAGAAACTCTTGCGTCAATGGGACAATTGATACGTGATAAAAAGATTGAAGTGAAAATAAAATTTGATAAAGATTCCTTGCCTATTTACGGAGATCGGGATCGATTGACACAGGTGTTGATGAATTTGCTTGGAAACGCTATCAAATTCTGTCCGGAAGAGCATGGGCTTATCCGGATAAAACTAAAAAAAATGGGGAATCAAGTTGAATTACGAATTGAAGATAACGGTATCGGTATCAAACAGGAAAATAGAGATCGTATTTTCGACAAATTTCAGCAGCTAAATCCTAAAGATGGCAAGCCTGCGGGAACCGGACTTGGACTTTATATCAGCAAGAGTATCATTGAATACCACCAGGGTTCAATCGGTCTGGCTGCTGACAGTGAAAACGGAGCTATTTTTTGCATTACCTTAGCTCTTAATTAATGTAAGTGATTATTTGCTAATCACTGCTTTAGAACTGCGATCATTTAAACCGCAAGATACTGTTCACGCAGTTCTTTATTTGTTCTGACTTCCTCTGCAGCCCCATTGAAGACGACTTTTCCCATATCAAGAATAATAGCCCGATCGGCAAGTTTCAGCACTGCCATTGCGTCCTGCTCGACAATAATGGTGGTGATACCCAAATTCTTAATATCGAGTACGATTTTTGAAATTTCGTTACGGATAAGTGGTGCCAAACCTTCAAACGGTTCATCCAGCATCAACAATTTAATGTCACGAGCAAGCGCCCGCGCAAAAGCCAGCATCTGCTGTTCTCCGCCGGACAAGGTAATACCTTCCTGAGTTCGGCGTTCTGCCAGTCGCGGAAAATATTCGTAGATTCGTTCAATCGCCCAACCACATGGTTCTGCAATTTGGGCCAGTTTCAGATTTTCTTCAACTGTCAATCCGGGAATAATCCGCCGGTCTTCCGGCACAAGAGCCACTCCAGACTGGGCAGCTTTATGAGATGGCATTTCATGCAGCGCCTGATGATCCAGCCACATCTCTCCACGCTTCAGTTGAGGATCAGCGGTTCTCGCAATTGTTCTCAGCGTAGATGTTTTTCCTGCACCGTTGCGACCCAGTAAAGCTACTACTTCACCTTCACGCACATCAAAACTCACTCCCTGCACGATGTAACTTTCACCGTAATAAGCGTGAATATCCCAACATGAAAAGAAGGCTGGAAAGTTTTTTGCAGTCGGATTTTCCTGTTTTCCGGAAGTTTGGTTTTCAATTGTTTCAATCATACTTGCTCTTCTCCAAGATATGCTTCCTGAACTTTAGGGTCATTTCGTATTTCATCAGGAGTTCCACCGGCAATAATCGCACCCTGTGCCAGCACCACAATTTTGTCAGCAAGGCTGAAAACCACCTGCATGTCATGCTCAATAATCACTTTCGTCATTCCACTTTCCTTAATCTTTTTCAACAGTTCAATCGTGGTATTGGTATCATGCCGTGACATCCCTGCAGTCGGTTCATCCAAGAGTAACAGTTTGGGTTTTTGTACAAGACACATGGCCAATTCCAAACGTCTCTTATCTCCTCTTGACAGCGTTCCTGCTTCGTTATCACTTTGATCCTGCAAACCAAATTCTTCCAGAAAGCTAATTGCATCAGCCTCGATTTGCTTTTCTTCCCTCATACGGGAAATAATGTTGAAATGAAACGCACCGTTTCTTTTAGAAAGTGCCGGAATCATCACATTCTCCAGCAAATTCAATTCCGGAAAAATTTCAGGAGTTTGAAAAACCCTGGCCACTCCGGCTTGATTAATTTCAAAAGGTTGTTTTCCGATGAGTGTTTCTCCGTGAAACTCTACACTTCCTGAGTCTGGAGCCAGCCGACCAATGCAGACATTCAACAGGGTTGACTTTCCTGCACCGTTTGGACCTATAATCGCGAGGGTCTGCCCCTCTTCAACCTTCAGGTTCACATTGTCCAAAGCCTGCAGGCCGCCGAAACGCTTATTGACTCCACTGACATTCAAAACAGTAGTCATGAGGTTTCTCCTTCCATTTCAGCAGATGCACCCCGTTTTTTCATATACCTCCGCCAGACCATTGTAATTCCACCAACTATTCCTCCAGGCAGAAAAATAATAATGACCATGAACAAACCGCCTAGTGTCAGGTGCCAACCGTCACCGACGAAGGGCGAGATGATTCCAACCATCAGATTATTCAGCATATCCGGAAGGAAAGAAAAAGTTTCTTGGAGCAACGCATCATTATAAGAAGAGAAAATATTTTCAAAATATTTTATCAAACCTGCACCAAGCAAAGGTCCAAAAAGNGTACCGACTCCACCTAAAATTGTCATTAACACCACTTCTCCGGAAGCAGTCCACTGCATTCTTTCCGCTCCGGCCAAAGGATCTGTCACGGCCAAAAGCGCACCGGCGAGCCCTGCGTACATTCCAGAAATCATAAATGCGCTCATCAAGTACGGACGTGTATTAAATCCGGTGTAGCCCATACGCAGTTGATTCGATTTAATCGCTTTCAATGCCATTCCGAATGGAGAATTTTTGATACGTAATGCCAGATAAAACGCAAGAATCAACAGAACTGCACAGAAATAAAATCCGGGATAACCACTCATTTTTATGCCAAACAAATTTGTTAAAGGCAACCCTTCACCTGCTTCGATAAAAAGCCCGTCTATCATTCTTAAATCATGCAAACGCAATTGCAGCCCTGTTTCTCCGTTGGTGATAGGAGTTAACACAGAATAAGCCAGATTGTATGACATTTGTGCAAAGGCCAATGTCAGAATCGAAAAATAAATTCCGGAACGTCGCAGACTCACAAAGCCGATTACCGCGGCAAAAATCCCTGAAAAAAGGATCCCAAAAATAACAGCCGGAATAACATTCATGGTGAAAAGTTTGAAAGACCATACTGCCGCGTACGAACCAACTCCTAAAAATACTGCATGTCCAAAAGAAAGGTAACCGGTAAGTCCAAAGAGGATGTTAAAGCCTACGGCAAAAATTCCAAAGATTGCAAATTTCTGCAGCAGATCCGGATATGCGGCACCAAAAGGAATCAACCAGATGGGCATCAGCAAAACGATTACGGCAAAAAGTGCCATCATTCTTAGTTCACCTTTACGAGATATTGTATCCATTTAATCCTCCATCACTCCTTTGCGCCCCATCAAACCGCGAGGCCGTGTCAAAAGAATGATCACTGCGACAAGATAGACAATAATCTGATCAATACCAGGAAAGATGCTTTTTATTTCATTCATGGCAGCAAATGATTGTAAAACACCCAACATGAATCCGGCAACCACCGCGCCTTCCAGCGAACCCATTCCGCCAACAACCACTACCACAAAAGAGAGGACAAGAAAATCCATTCCCATGTGATAATCTGGAGAAAGAATCGGCGTGTACATCACACCGGCTATTCCAACCACAACCGAAGCCATGCCGAAAACAACAGTAAATCTGCGTTGAATGTCAATTCCCAANAGACCTACGGTTTCACGATCCTGCATTCCTGCACGAACCACCATGCCGTAAGTTGTAAATTTTAAAAATGAAAAGACCGCGCTTATCACCACGAGTGCATTCGCCAGATAAATCAAGCGCCACCAGGGATAAACAACAGACTCTCCCAAGCCGATCCATGAACCAATACTGGCGCTTCCTGCAACAATTGCAGGTGCCGGTACCGGAATCGGATTTGCTCCGTAAATTGATTTAACAATTTCCTGAATTACAATCGCCAATCCGAAAGTAACCAAAATTTGATCTGCGTGTGGACGGTTATAGAAATGACGGATCAAACCACGTTCCATCGCCAGCCCAATCAGCAGCATTACTGGAATTGCCAGTAAAATTGAAAATGGTACTTTGTAATCAATAATAAAACTGCCGGTATCTCCCCACCATATTTCTAGGTATGGAACTTCTTTGAATGCTTCAAAATAAGTGATGCTTTCGTCTTTTACTTTTTTTGAATAAGTCAGCAGATTTTGCGTAGTTACAGCACAGAAGGAACCCAGCATAAAGATCGCACCGTGTGCGAAATTAACCACACCCAGAGTTCCGAAGACCAAGGTCAGTCCCAATGCAATCAAGGCATAGGCACCACCTTTATCAAGGCCGTTTAAAATTTGTAGAAAAATCGAATCCATTTTTTTAAGGAGTCAGAAGTCAATTGCAGGAAACAGGAACGGATTCAGCAGGAAGATTAAATTCCCCTGAATCCTTTTCCCTGTTTCTTAATTAATCAAACAGTATATGGACCCAATTTACCACCAAAGATGGCTGGATCATATTCAACCTGAGAACGTGGTACTTCCTGAACCACATCCAGCAAGTCAAACTGACTGCTCGGATTCATATTTCCACGTACCACCAGAACATTTTTGAAGCACTGGTGATCGGAAGCACGGTACTCTGTAGGACCGTTGCCCATNCCGTCAAATGAGAAACCTTCTAAAGATTTGATTACTTCAGGAGGATTGAACGTGCCGGCCATTTCACAGGCGTTNGCGTACAACAAGGTCTGAACATAACAAGTATGTGCAGCCATCGATGGTGGAAAACCGTAGGCCTGACCAAAGGATTTCACAAATGCTTGTGAACCTGCATCTTGCAGAGACCAGTTCCAGTTTGTGGAACCAAGGATTCCTTTAATGTTACTACCTGCACCCTGAGCCATCAAGCGTGAAAACAATGGTACAACTATCTCGAAATTCTTACCGTTGACTTGTTTGTCACGCAATCCAAATTGAACTGCCTGAGTCAGGGAGTTAATCATGTCCTTCCCATAGTGATTCAGCACCAGCACATCCGCACCGGAATTCAGCACCGGAGTGATGTACTGTGAGAAATCACCGGCACCAACAGGTGTTTTTACTGCCTTACTGGTCTGCCAGCCAAGAGCTTCGGTAAATTTACGCATCGACTCTTCCTGAGTCCAACCCCAAGTGTAATCGGCAGTTAAGTGATATGCTTTGCGCTCATTGCCGTATTCTTTTTCAAGAACAGGACCGAGTGCGGCTCCGGACATATAGGCGTTAAAGAAGTGACGGAAACCATAACGCTTTTTGTCTTTACCGGTTGTATCGTTGGAGTGCGTGAGTCCTGCCATGAAGATGATGCCATTTTCCTGACAAAGTCCCTGAACAGCAATCGCCACACCTGAAGATGATCCTCCGGTCACCATCAGCACACCGTCTTTTTCAATCATCCGCTTGGCGGAAGCACGAGCTGCGTCAGATTTGGTCTGGGTATCACCTGTAACGAATTTTACTTTTTTACCTAAAATTCCATTTCCTGTCAAGGATTTTGGAGTCATAGTGTTCAGCATTCCACCGTCACCTTCACCGTTCAGATGTTGCACGGCCAGCTTGTATGCTCTTAATTCATCTGCGCCTTCATCGGAATATGCACCGGTTTGTGGAACATTAAAACCGAGAGTTACGCTGGAACTGTTGCCAGGATTGTTACGAAAATTTGCCGCCCATGCGTCTTTTACAAAAAACATTGGGGAACTTGACGCAGCCAATACGGCTCCGGTTGCACTTGCTTTGAGGATTTGACGTCGAGACCAATCCCGTGCCAGCTTTTTCTGATCATTCATCTGTTTTCTCCATTTTCATGAGATTTAGTTTTCAATGACGGCCACCTGAAGAGCAACATTAAGGAAGGGAGTTTCAGCAAATATTTTCACAATCAATCGCAGCGGAAAATTTCCCAGGCGTCAACTATCTTTGTGACTATCAGTTATGAACATAACCTACACACACGAAACATTATCCAAACAGCACTTTGTATGTAAGTGTGTCTAAGCTTACTAAAGTGAAAAAATAATGTAACTCGGTAAACTACCTGGTAAAACTACGAAGTGTCTTTTTGGGGCTTAGAAAATGGAGAGGGAAACTTTTGCTGTTGAAGCTATCACAGACACAGAATGAAGATGTTAAGCAATGTTAAAAACATTCATCTCAGAATCAGCTCGAAATGACACCACTTTGAAATTTTAACTGCGTCATCATCAGTTTAAAGAAAGCTAAAGCAGAATTTTTAAAATCATTCCGGATCTATCAAACCTTGAGACAAAGCACGACGTACCAGTGAAGGAACGTCCTCCACCTGAAGTTTACGCATCAGGTTATAACGGTGAAACTCTACGGTACGCGGGCTGATTCCCAGAGTGTCAGCCAACTGCTTGGTGGCTTGTCCCTGCACCATGTAATCCAGCACTTGTTTTTCACGATAAGTCAGCAAGTCTCTGGAATCCGGTTCAAGATGTCGATCAAGTTTTTTCAACAGTCTTTTGGTTTCTGTTTTATCGTGCAGCACCATCGCACCTCCCTTGATCCCGCCGTCCTCTCCTTTGATGGGAACGATTGACAAATCCACCACAGATTTTGCTGGATCATCAGTCAAACGCAGATTTGCCATTTGCACACGACTGCCTTTGCCAAATACTTTTTGCAGACACTTTTGCAAATCAACTGGTCCTTTTTCGGATTCTAGCTGACAGCAGAGACTCAGTTCTTTACCGAGACTTCCACTCAGTTGCCGATTCACCAAAGCTTCAGCTGCAGGATTCATATAAAGCACAGTTTGTTTGGTATCAAAGGTAATGATCGCCTCACCAAGTGATTTCAGGATGGTTGCATACCAGCGTTGCTGATTTTCCAGGCGGTTACTCATTTGCACTCTGTGCAACGCCAATTCGATGGTAATTTCCAGTTCCCGTTCACTATACGGTTTCAGCAGATAGGCAGAGGGATCAGTAAACTTTGCACGCCGCAAATTCTTTTCATCACTGTACGCAGTCAGGAAGATCACAGGAATTCCGAATTGTTCCTGAATTTTTTGCGCAGTTTCAATGCCATCCATGCTGCCTTCAATCACAATATCCATCAGAATCAGTTCCGGCTGGTGTTCAATCACCAGAGCCAGTGCTGCTTCTCCGGAAGAGGCGATACCGACCACATGATAGCCGAATTTTTCCAACTTCTGCTGGATACCCATGGCAATGAGGACTTCATCCTCTACAATCAGAATTCCGGTACCGTTCATTTACTTTCAGTATGAGGATTGTTTAGGAAAATCGATGCGGAAACGTGTTCCACCGGTGCGAATGAGTGACAAATCTCCTTTAAGTCGCAAAATAAAATTGTAGGCCATACGCAGGCCTATNGTACTCGTTTGACTTATGTCTATTTCTTCCGGAAGCCCAACNCCGTCATCCGCAACCAAAAGCCGTAAAGTACCGTCCGCGCCTTCAGTCAGACCTACTTCCAGAGTACCTTTTTCACGTTCAGTGAAGGCATGCCAGATTGCGTTCACTACCAGTTCGTTAATCAATAAAGCACAGTTAATCGCACGGTCAACCTCCAGAACCACTTCGCCTAAATCCAGTTTAACCACAATCTTTTTCGTTCGTACGGGATAGATTGAGAGCAGATCCTTGATCTGGCTGTTAACATAGGTCTGCATGTCAATTTCAGCCAGACTACTTGAATCATAAAGTTGCTTGTGAATCAGTGAAATGGTGGCAACACGGCTGTGCATATTTTTCAAAACAGCTTCTATCTCAGGATCCGCGTTGTTGCCTGTGTAGAGGCTGAGCATACTCAGAATAATCTGCAGATTGTTTTTCACCCGGTGATGCACCTCCTGCCGTAACACCTCTTCTTCCTCACGTGCAGCCTGAATCTGCACCTCAGCGACCCGCAGACTCTCCTTTTGTTTGCGTATCGTGAGTTCTTGCTGTTCGAGTTTTCTTTGAATTTTAAGAGACTCTGCTTCGGCAGTCAGTTTTGATTTTATATCACTCTTCATCAGCCAACATTTCTTTCACAGTTTTGACTAAATCACGTGTTGAGAACGGTTTCGTAACGTAGAGATCTGCACCGGCTTCAACACCCTTTTCGATATCTTCAGTTTGTCCAAGTGCGGAAAGCAGAATAATTTTGGTATGTGCCAAGTTTTTCCTTGTCCGCAAAGTTCTGCAGATTTCATAGCCGGAACTGGTGTTCAGCATCACATCCAGCATAATCAAATCCGGAAGATGCATTTCCGCTAAGTTTAGTGCATCCACGTCGTTGTCTGCCGTCAGTACATCGTAGCCGTTTTGCTTCATCAGGAATTCCAGTGAAATCAAAATCACCGGATTATCCTCAACAAGCAAAACTTTTTTTACCGCCATTTTATGCTGCTGTGTCAGGAGTTTAGACTGTAAGGAGAAATCTATTAGCTATGAGTTTAGCAAGCTTATACAAGAATTACCGCATTAGTACAAATGAGACGTTTTCAGAAATTTTTATGCTTGTGGAAGATGAAAATATTCTATTCTTCAAGTAGTGAAAATTCGACCAGCTTTGCGTCATTCTGCACA
>JGI26272J51733_1000788_pt1 | contig 14762 bp, 18 predicted proteins | sample SaaInlV_120m_DNA_FD_51733 | JGI IMG/M metagenome (IMG submission 51733) | reverse complement strand
ATTGGGTCATAAACGAAGGTTCCCCATAAGAGTACGAATATCATCAATGCGCTGAATTTGATTCTGTCAATCAAACCACCAATAATTAGAACTGGTGTAATGATTGCGAAGGTTGCTTGGAACATTGCAAATAGTTGGTGAGGTACTGTACCTGGCCAACCTTGACTACAATAGTCTCCGTCCTTCATTTCATTCATTTGATAAGCATTAGACCAAGTATCTGCACATGGACCTACTTCACCGAGAGGTGCCCAAGCTGATACCATGTTGAAACCAACATAGTCTAGATTACCCATGAACATATTTGCTTCAGAATCAATTCCGCCAAATGCTAGTGAATATCCCCATAGGACCCATTGTACTGACATTAAACCCATTACAATTAGGGTCATACCAAGTACGTTGACGATGTTCTTTGATCTGGCTAATCCGCCATAAAAGAAACCGACTCCGGGTGACATGAAGAGTACTAATGATGTTGCTGTAAGCATCCATGCTGTATCACCTGTGTCTATAAGACAAGGTAGCATGCCGCCTTCGCCATCATCATACCAACATTCGTTAGGATTACCAGTGTAAATTCCACTGGTTCCTGCGACGTATCCGTCCATACCGTCATCAACACTTTGTGCAAATGCTTGTGACATTGCACCAGTTGCTGTGATAGATACTGCGGCTACAAGTAATAGAGCATACTTGTAGTTTCTAGAATTCATTAAATTTTAACCAAATTGAATATTATTAAAGGGTTGAAGATGTTAAAATCTTTCAAAAAGTAAATTATTATATTCTACTATATTGTGATAGTAACATAAAATATGAATATTATGTTAAAAGTGAGAACAAATGAAGTCTGAATCAAAGCCAAAATTAGCAATTTTTGATACATTCAAAACTAGATCTAATGATTTAACTGGAGAAGCAAAGAGACAAAGAGCGATCATCTCCATTCTTGGGAATAGTGCAAATCCAGCTGAACGAACAAGAACTGGAATTTCTCAAAAAATAGCAAAAAAGCAAGAAATTTCCTGGAAGAACATCTATTCAGGAATATTTAGAGATCTAGATGAGATCTTGCTACCTATGGAGATAGCAGAAGAAGATGGAAGATTACCATTAAAGAGAGGTCCAAAAGCACTTCAAGAAAAAGGAATTCCATACTATCATTTAACAAAAAAAGGAATCTTGGTAGGATTAGCGATCAATGGAATTGAGACAATGGGGCCTCAATTAAAAGAATTTTTTTCAAGATCTGATTCAATAGAAAAAGAATTTGAAAAAGTTTTAACTAAATTTATGACTACAAGTCCAGTTTTCACATATTCAATTTTACAAAAATATGTAAAAGCATTTTGTGAAGATAAAATTAATGAATTACTTCCTTTTGATCTCTCAAAATTAAAAAATATTTCAGATGAAAATTTAATTATTCAAAAAGAGATTCTTTCAGCATTTGTAAAACTGTCAAGTCAAGAAAAAAAGGACGTAGTAGGATTTTTAGAGAAAATTACTTAGAAATTTAGATCGCCAAACATTAAAATCAGTTAATCATTGAGATTGATCAAAATGGGTGAAGATAAGAATGTCTATGCTTCTGTAAAGGCATACAGTAAAAGAGGAAAATTACTTACAAAACCAGATTTTCAAACTCTCGCTGAAGCAAGAGATTTAGAAGAATTGATGACTAGAATCAAAAATACAGTGTATGCAGAGGCTGTAGCAGATGTTCAAAAACCATATACTTCTCAAAATATAGAGTCTGCCTTGAGAAGTAAACTAGCAGATATTCATTATTCTATTGCAAAAACATCAGGTAATTCAGGAGTTTTAGATGCATATTATATGAAATTTATTGTTTCAAATTTAAAATTAATTTTAAAAGGAAAAATATTAAACAAATCTCAAGAAGAACTAGAAGTTCACATAAATCTTCATGCTGAAGAATTAATTAAACAAAGAGATGTTGTTATCAAAGCATTAGTTGCAAAAGATTTTGAAGAAGCTGTTGCAAGCTTAAATTCAGTTAAATTTGCAGATGAAATTGCCAAGGCTTCAGCGCTATACAATGAGAAAAAGAACATTCAGATATTTGATACATATTTTGATAAAATATTATTCCAACATTTAGCAGGTGCAATGAAAAATTATGCAGATAAAAATGCAGTAAAAATAGTTGCAATGGACATTGACTTTTACAATATTTTAAGTGTAATTAGAGGAAAATTCTGGGGATTACAAGAAGACCAAATTCAAGATTTAATCATTTCAACAAATCCACCTGCAAAAGAGTTACTTGGAAGAATGATGTCTGCTGCAACAATCAGAGATGCATTTAATGAACTATCTAGTACAAAATACAAAAATTTGGTTCCACAAGTTGAAAATGAATTAGATGCTATTGCTGAATTTGAAAGAGCATTTGAGATGTTTATTTATCGCACTTGTCTTACATCATTTACAAAAATGTTCAGTTTTGCAACCATTGTTGGAATTACAAAATTAACATCATTTGAAGTTAGAAATCTAGCAGCTATTGCTTTTGCAATTGAACAAAAAATACCAACAAAAACTACAATGTCAAAATTAATCCTAGAAGAAGAATAGGAATTCTATAATGTTTGATTTTTCAAAGAAAAAAAATAATGTTTCTTTAGAAGTTTTAATTAGATTAATTTGGGTAAGTTCATTTCTAGCCATGATTCTAACGTTACCATCTTTAGGATTATTTTTAGGGATTTACTATTTTACTGGAGAATTAATTATTGGTGCAGTAATTGGATTTGGNGTTCATTTTGTTACCTTAGCATTTTCAAATAAAATTTCTAAATTTTTAACTAAAATTATGAGCTAAACTATAAGGGGTTAAACTACGAGGTAATTCATCATGATGGGAGATAGGGATTTTAGAACAATAATTCAAAATGCATTAGGTTCCATAGGAAGAGAATTAGAATTAGAGATAGATTCAAAAAATTTCCAAAATATTCATTTGCAAGAAGTAGTTCAATGTCTAAGACGGTCATATTTTGATAGAATTGATCCTGTAGAAATTGAAAGGAGAGGATTTAATGAACTTCTTTCAGGACTATTAAGAAAATTAGAGTACGGTAGTGAACCAAAAGAATTTGAGATTGAAGATATTAAACTGAAAGGACAAACGGATATGATAGTAGATGACATCATCATATTATTTAGATCAGCACAAAGTGAATTAGAAAATCCTCTGGCTAATGATGTCCTATATCTTAATGCGTGTTTGTGGATATATGATAAAACAGAAGGAATTGTNGTTTACATTACTGGAGATAGAAAAGAAACAACATTTTCCTTAACACGNAATAAAAAAATGTTTGAAGAAGTAATTAGAAGAGTAAGAGTACTAAACAATCTCCTTAAAGAGCAAAAAGCTCCAATTTTAGAACCATCACTAGAATGTTCTGAGTGTCAATATTATGAAAAATGCTTTATGAAAAAGAAAAACAGTAAACAGCTTGACTTAGGAGAAATGTTAGGAATGGGAAAATTCCTCAAAGACGATAAAGATTAGTAAAATAAATGAAAAATATTACAAAGGAAAATTCCTTTGAGGGATTAATCTAGTGGTTCTGGATGTCCTTTACCACGAAGAGCGAAACACACTATTGCTAATGCGATTGCGACTCCAGCTGTTGCGCCGAAAGCGGCCATTCCTGCTTCTGCCATTTGATAAAAAACAATCTTACGGGCTTTTATAAGATATGTCAATAATTTTTCTCTAAAAACAAACTATCACAATTTTAATTTTTTATGATACTATTGTAGCTTATCTGAAAAATTCAAATGGAACAGTATTTTCTTGTCCACTTGTCATTGAACTTAGATTAAAGTACACAGTACCAGTAACCCACCAACTTGCACTACCTGATTCGCCATTATCATATTCAGATTCTAATGCACTCCATAGTTCTCCAGAAGTGGCAGTATTTGCTATAGTTATTTTCTTTTTTAGAAGAATTGAATTTTCACCCAATAATGTATAATAATTTGAACCAAATTCTACCATTCCTTCAGGCCTACTTCCAATAGTTCCACCAGCAAGCTGTTCATGACTAGAAAAACCAGTTTCAAATAGATTGAAATCCATAGTTTGTATAATTACCGCACGTGGATTTGGATTAAATATTTCAAATGCAATTTCAATTGTTGCTGAACGTTCGGATATTTTTAAAACAGAAATATCTGCTAATTCAACTGTAACTAATTCGATAGTGGGAGCATTTTGAGCAGCATCATTATTTCCTTGACCTGGAGCTGTCATCGTAGGACCAATTACAAGAATACTACCCAATATTCCAGCAAGTGCTAAAACTGCAATAAAAACAAAAACTTTAGGATTCATACTTGATCTCAATTATATCAAATATTAGATAGTTATTATACCATTCCAGAAGGGAGAAATTGTGCAATATTTTCAAGCAGTTCAACAAGGAAAACAAAGAGCAAGTAAATCACAAATGAAAATGTTTGAAGTAGCTGGATTTGGAATGTTAACTTTAACAACAAAAAAAATTGAAGGTAAATTCTATCCAGTTGGAGAAGAAGATTTTACAGCTGTAATTAGTTCAGAAGATGGACATGTAGCAGTAATTGTAGATAAAGATGGATTTACAAAAGCCCAATCAAAAGCAGTAGAAAAAGAAGAAGCAATTTCTATATTTAAAAAACTACGAAATTCAGGAATTTTAGAATATCCAAAAAATGAAATACAAATTTGGTCTCAAGCAAGACCAACAATTCAAAACGAAGTTTAGTTATTTTTTAGACGGTAAAATTATTTCAGTTCCAACGTTACTGCCTTTAATTGCTTTTTCAATAATTTTTGGATCGGCTTTTAGAATTCTAGTTTTGATTTTAGAACGTTCTATAATTTTTAGAGCAACAATATCCATTAAATCATATCCTCCAGCAACAGAATCTTCATGAACTAAAATATTTTTTAAATTTTTAAGTTCAATACTCTTGAATTTTTTTGCTTTTTTGAATTTATTTGGATCCATGTCATAAACACCATCAACATCAGTGGCATTAAGAAATTGTTCAGCTTGAATTTTTTCAGCAATTAATGCAGATGTTCCATTTGTACTCTGACCTGGATGTAAACCTCCAGCAACAACAATTAATCCATCATTAACTGCATGTTTAACTTCCTGTAAAGTCGTTGGAGGGTGAGAATATGCTTTATTTTTTAGTGCATAAATCAGTAGTTTTGCATTAAGTCTAGAAATTTCAATTCCTAATTCATCTAAAGTGGATTCATCAGCATCAAAATTTCTTGCATGTGAAATGTAATGTCTTGCTACAACTCCACCTCCAGCAACAACAATTGGTTGACAGATTTTACTGATTTTTATCAAAAAATCAGCATAATTTTGTATAATTTTGGCATTATCCATTCCAAAAACTTTACCAGATAGTTTTATGACAATTCTTTTTTTCATTTTAGATTACCTAGTATCGATTTTGCGGCAATTTCAACTTTTTTCCTNTGTTTTTCATGAGTATAGATTCTAAGTATATTCATAAAGCCAGAAATAGCTGAAACTACAGGTATTTCAGAAATAGGCATCTCTTTTGCAGAAGATTTACCATTTTCATTAGAAATCAAAACTATTGATTTTGACTCATTTTTTGATGGCGCAAGGGGAATAGAGGGAGTAACTGAACTATCTACAAATATGTCATTTTCATCAATTTTAGATTTCTTAGAAAGTTCCACTCGAAGTTCATCAGTTCGAGTTTTTTTCAAATTTGATTGATTCGTAAGTATTCTCTCAAATGCACATTTGAGTAATTTTCTATTTTGATAATCTTCAACTAACTGTCTAGCTTGTTTTAGTTTAGAAGATTTTGAAGAGATGAGAGAAGATAAGACAAATTCATCTGTTAGTTTTACATATTCATTAAAATTAAAAGATGTAAAACCAAATTCGTCATCAGATAATCTCAATGCTTGAATGAGCATTACCTCTGCAGCACGTACAGTTTTATGAAAATATACAGCTTTAAACATTTGATATCTAGAATGCATCATTGATTCAAAAGAATATAATGCTGAACGTTCCAATGCAATTTTTTTCTTATGTATACTAAGTGATTGTGTTATTCTTTTATGATCAACTTTTGCATGTTCAGCTCCTGTAAAATAACCATCTCTAAGCAAATAGTCCATCATATCTGCACTCAGAGCTCCAGAAATAATTTCATTTAGATATTGAAATTTTGATTCTCCAAATGCAATTTGTGTAATTAGTTTTTTATTAAATCCAGTTTTTGATAATATGTCACCAATTTCAGAATTTAAAATAATTTGTTTTCCATAATCCTCATGTGAAATTTTTTTCTCTCGAATAACTTCTTCAAATAAATGAGAAAAAGGACCATGGCCAATGTCATGTAACAACCCTGCAAGACGTAAAATCTGAACATCATCAGAATTTAAAAATCCTTTTTCATTTAATGCAAAACCAGCCTCAGTTGCAATATGCATAACTCCAAGTGAATGTTCAAATCTACTATGTTGAGCTGAAGGATAAGTCAAATGTGCACCAGAAAGCTGTTTGATACGCCTTAATCTTTGAAAAAGTGGACTATCAATTATTGGAAGTTCATAATCATAAACACGAATAAAATCATGTATTGGATCTATAATATCTAAATAAATTTTTTTCATAATCCTAATTTCTTTGAAAATGCTTTTAGAATTTCTTCATGAATTTCTAACTTAGGTTTAGATGCATCAATAATTTTCCAACGTTTTTTCTTTGCAGTACTACGATAAATTTCAGAGATTTTTCTTGAAAATTGTTCATTTTTTTCAAACTTGTCTCTTTTCATAATTTTTCCTTTTTCGTTTCGTGGAGATCTTGAAAAAGATTCTTTTTGGGTAACATCCAACAAGATTACAAGATCAGCTTTGGGTAAACCATCATCAAGACTCTCAAGCCATTTTTGTTTCAAACCGTTTGCTAATCCATAAACTAAGTTAGAGTGATAGTATCGATTCATAATTAAAACAGAATTTTTTTCTTCAGATGCTAAAATTTCATTTAGTTTTTCCCATCTATTAGCTGCTAAAAGACAATGAATCACTTGAGAAGGGAATTTACGTTTTCCATCCAAGTATTTTCTAATTTCTTTACCAATTGGTGTATCATAATCAGGAAAATGAAATAGTTTAGTTTTGATTTTTTGTTTTTTCAAAGATTTTTCCAATAGAACTGATTGAGTTAGTTTTCCTGCTTGATCTCCACCTTCAATTACAATAATCATGAGTTATCAAAATAAAGAAATTAATTGATTAAAAATCTATCAAGTCAAGAACACATTTGTAAAAATCTAGACTAAATTTTATTTTGAAATCAAAATAATTATTCAAAAATTAGGCATAAATTTAAGATTTAATACGCATATGGAAAAATTGTATCTATGTCTTGTACACATACTTTCAAAGGAGAAGGAGATCACATGAAATGTTCAAAATGTGGATATGTACGAGAATTTAGTAAAANATCTATCAAACCAAAGATACTCGTTATTGGATTAATTATATCAGTGATGGTAGTAGGAGCAATATTGACTTTTTCATATTTTCCTAAAATTTAGTTTTATTTTTTAATGAATCAAGATTTATATCTAAAAATTAAGCACATTAACAAAATGGGATTGATAAAAGAAGTAATCAAAGAAATTGGAAATAAATCAAGAGAATTTTATGAATTTGTTTTACCACCAATAGACATGCATCTAACAGATGAAAGTCTTAAAATTATTATTGATATTCCAGGATTTTCTAAAAAAGATATAGAATTAAGCTTATGTGGAGATATACTTTCAATTAAAGCTAAAAAAATTATTGATGATGAAGACTTGAAGACATTAATTTCAAATCAAAGACCCAACATAATTAATAAAAAAATTAGATTACCAATTGAAGTTAAAGAAGGTGAAGAGAAAATAGAAACTGCAAAATATGAAAATGGTGTTTTAGTATTAATTATTCCTGTAACAAAAAAATCAAAAAATATTTCAATTGAATGATTTAATATTTTCGTAATAATCCTGAAATTCCCATTATAATTCCAGAACTTATCATTCCAAATAATCCAAGAAATTCATTTGTTTGAAATAAAAATGTAGAACCAATAAAAATAGCAGAAGAAAATATACTTCCACTAATCAAAATTACAGGTTTACGTTTTTTCATATAAATTTGAACTTCATCCATTAATTTTTCCATATCAGATCCAACTCTTAATGTAGAATTAATTGATTTAAGAAAAGTATCAAAAGAAATTTTTAATTCTTCAATATATGCTCCTGTGATTAAATTTTCTTGTTGAAGAATATTTTTTAGAACTTTCACAAATTTAAAATCAACATCATGTGTTTTGTAAATCCCTTCAATTATTGAAGCCATTCTCAAGTATAATGCTAAATTTTTTGGCAAAACAAAGGGGAATTTACTCATAGTTTGATTTGCAAGCTCCATTAGGCTTTGTACCTCCATATCATCAGGTTTATCACCATGCATTGAACGGATTGATAATTCTATTCCTTTCTCTATTATTGACCGATTATAACCAGGAGTTAACATTTTGAGATCATCCATGGCAGAAACAACTCGTGGAGGATTTTTTTCTACCAAAGCAAGATATAATCGAATTAAATTAATTCTTGTTTTATTATTAATTCGTCCAACCATTCCATAGTCATATAGAATTAATTTTCCATCATCAGTTACAGATATGTTTCCAGGATGTGGATCTGCATGAAAAATTGAATGCTTAAGGAGCATTGTAAAAAAGACCTGATGAACATCAATAACTAATTGCTCTCGATCAATTTTTTTCTCTTCTAAAGCATCAATATTAGTAACTTTAATTCCAGGCAAATATTCCATGGTCAAAACATTTTTTGAAGAAAAATCATCAAAAACTGAAGGCACAATAACTTTGTTATTTTTTGCCATATCTTTTTTGATTTCTTTAAGATTTTTGGATTCATTGGTATAATCCATTTCTTCATGAATAGTTTCAATAAATTGTGTAAGCATAGTTTTTGCAGAATATCTCAGATTTGCATCAACAAATCTTAATGCAAGAGGTAAGATTTTTTTTAGAATTTTCAGATCTTTTTCTACAATTTTTTCAATTCCAGGTCTTTTTACTTTAATAACAATTTGTTGACCANAAATAGAACCTCGATAAACCTGTCCTAATGATGCACCAGAAATAGAAACTGGATCAATNTTATCAAATGTTTCATCAATTAATCCAATATCTTTTTCAATTATTGGTTTAACTTGATCAAATGGTGCTGCAGGAACACTATCTTGAAGTTTTGATAGTTCTTTCAAATAAGGTTGTGGCAAAATATCGGCTCTAGAAGAAAGCCATTGTCCCAATTTTATGTAAACTGGTCCCAATGAAATAAAAGTTTCAAGTACTTTGCTAGCATTTTTTTCAAATTGATTTGAATCAATTTTATTTTTATTTTGATTAATCCATTTTTTTCTATCTTTACGTAATGCCAAAACAGATGGTAAAAGTTTGATTAAGATTTTTACAGTTCTAAGAGTATACATAAAATCACTCTAAATATTTTTTAATTTTTTTAGTTGTGGCATATCCTAAATATCCAGAAATTAATGAAGATGTTAAAATGTTAGAAAAAGACATTTTTTTTGATTTTTTATTAGAAAATTTTTTTCCAATAACTACACCTGTAAATATTCCACATGCAATTCCAATCAAAATTTCAGGGGCATCACATACCAAATGCCCAAGTGGATTAACTCTAGGATCAACTTTATCTGTATGAACAAGAAATTTATCACCATATTCTCTAATATGCAAATTACCATATCGATATTGTTTTTTTGCTCCATTTTTTTGACCAAGCAAAGTCTCTTTTGCACCTTCAAGCATAAATTCACGTAATTCCTTTGGAACTTCAATTTCATCACTAGACATGATATGAATATCTAATAATTGCTTATAATCCTAGATCTAAATAGAATTTGAGCATAATTACTTATTTTATTAATTTTTAATTTATGTCAGAATTAGATTTAAAGGAAAATTAATTTTTTAAATTATCTTTAGTGAATATCAAAAAACTTGCAGCAAATGAGATCAACATTATAGCTCCTGAAATATATGCATAATTAAATCCAACATCAGGATGATTTTGTTGATGATAGTAGTTAATCAAAAAAGTGATAACTAAAAAAATAACACCAATGAAAGTTAATTTTCGATGATTTAACAATAATTTTCAAATAATGAATTAGTATATGAATTTAGGAAAAAAATAAAACTAACTGTAATGATTATACTAAAGATTAATGCAATAATTAAAAATGTAATAGTTAATCGTAACTTCATTAGTACTTTTTAGATTTAAAATTAATTAATAATTTGTCAATAATTCGACTTTTTACGCCTACGAATTATAAATATTGAAAGACCAATAATCAAAATTATCGGAATAATAATCATTGTAGAATCTAATGAATCTCCTTCAAGATTAGATGGTTCATTAACTAAAATCATAGTATCATATGTAAGAAAAATTTCATCTCTAATACTATCTTTGTATCTTACAGTAATTGTAATATCATGTTCACCATATTGTGGTTCACCATCAAATTCTATAGGAACATTAAATGGAACAGGTGCATCAGTTTCAATTTCATCAATAAATTGAGTATTTGATTTAATGTTAGAATTTCCATTAGAATCAAGAGTTACAAAACCAAATAATCCATCTTCATTTCCTTCATTAATTATTTCACCTATTACCATTTGAGTACCAGATAATTCAATTACTTTTACATTAAAAACAGTAAGATCAATTAAACCTCTAATGTAAAAATCAAGAATTTTTGAGATTGTTTCTTTATCACCATGCGTATTATAATATGAAATAGATAAAGGAATTCGTAAAGTGTCACCCTTTAAAGATTCAGGTATATACACATCTGCAACAAAAGATTGGTAGGATCTTGCAGGAATATTTCCAATGTCCCAACTGGATTCTAAGATCAAAACATTTTCAATATTTGTGATTGATGCAGTATTTGATGAAAGCGATGTTTGTGCATTATCTATCATTATATCAACTGCTGAAATTGGAGCAGTTCCATCATTTACAATATCAATAACAATATTATTTGATGTTAATGATGTTAGAAAGGATTCTGATGCTCTTACATTAATTGTACTATCTCCAGTTACTTTAAAATCAAAATTAGAAAATGATGATCTCACACCAGATTCACGTAATCTTGAATAATCGATTTTAACTGTTCCAGAATACTGTTGAATTGTTGTATTTTTATCTAAATTTACATAAAAAGTTAAATGAAAATTCTCACCAGCTAAAGAATTAGTGTTAGCATTTGCTTCAATTGCAGTACCCAGACCATCTGAACCTGAAAATCCAAAGGGTAAGGATAATTTACCATCAATCCCAGTTATGTCCTGAGTTCCTACATTTGCAAATTCAATTGTAAATGGGACATTACTATCCCCGCCATCAACTTCTATCTTATTGTTTAAGGTACCAAAATATGCATCTAATAATTTAACATCACCAAAGTCTCTTTCAAATGGTGAATCACCAAAATTTCCAGAAGAAATCGGACCATCTTTCCAATCAGCATAAGAATTTGTGAAAATAAATGGTACAAATCCAATTAAAAATAAAATTAATAAAAATTTAGAATTCATTATACAGTAATCTCCATTGTTGAAGGCTCTTCTCCTTGAAATGCTCTACCATCTTTAATTGTAATAACTTTGTCAACTTTTCCAAAATGTTCTCTATCGTGAGTAACAATAACAAAAGTTTGATTAAGTTTTTTTGCCATTGATTTCATTAAATCAACTATTAATTGTGAAGTAACTGAATCAAGATTACCTGTAGGTTCATCAGCTAAAACAATTGAAGGTTTATTGATTAAACCTCTTGCTATAGCTACTCTTTGAGCTTGTCCACCAGAAATTTTATTTGCACGTTTATGAATTTGAGTTTCTAATCCAACTGCTTTTAGTAAATCAAGAGCTTGTTTTTCAGAAGTTAAATCAGTACCAGCAATTTGTTTTGGTAAGAGTATGTTTTCTAAAACTGAAAGATCTGTTAAAAGATTAGAAAATTGAAAAATAAATCCTAATTTCTTATTTCTAAATGATGAAATTTGATTATCATTAAGAGTTGTGGTGTTAATTTCATCAATCAAAACATTACCATTAGTTGGACTATCTAAAAGCCCAATCATATTCAATAATGTAGATTTTCCTGAACCTGAACTTCCAACAATTAAAACAACTTCACCTTGTTCAATTGAAAAAGATACATCATCAAGAGCTTTCACTTTATTATCACCATCACCATAAATTTTGGTTAAATGATTAACTTCAAGTACTCTAGACAGTTCTCATTGCCTCCACAGGTAGTAATTTTGTAGCCCTATACGAAGGATATAACGATGCAATGATAGCCAAAACAAATGAAGTCAAAGCAGTTTGTATAATTTTCCCCCAATTGTAAGTTACTTCAAGAGGTAAACTGTTGTTAAAGGACATTTTTGTTTCCTTTGCATAAAAAGTATATCCTAATCCAGTGGCAGTTCCAACTCCGGCACCAATTGCCCCAATTATCATACCTTGAAAAATAAAAATTATCAAAATATCTTTTCTTTTAGCACCAATTGCTCTCATTACACCAATTTCTCGAGTTTTTCCATTTACTAACATCATTTGAATTGTAACAATTGCAAATGCAGAAGACATCATACCAAAATAACCAATCATGTTAATCATGGCTATACCTGATCTAAAACCAGCAAGTTGTTCTTCAGCTGATTCCTCTATAGTCTCTGCCAAAAAATCATCATTTGGAAATGATAACAAAAATAGTTCTTTTACTTCTAATGCTTTAGTAGGATCTTTTAGTTTTACCATAATTGATCCTGTTTGACCTTCTCTATTTGTCATATCACGTAATGTATCAATATGTATAACTGCACTATAGTCAAATCCCTGACCACCAGGAGATTTTGCAATTCCAGATACAGTGAATCTTTTTGTTTGTTCTTCACCCCATCTATCAACAATAGTTACTTTGACATTATCACCAACAATAGCACCTCCAAGATCATTTGCTACAGTATTTCCTAAAACAATAGAATTTCTTGAGAAAACATAAGTTCCTTCTGCAATAGTTTCATGTACAGTTGATGCTCTAATATCATTAAAGGGATCAACGCCAACTACAGGTATTCTAGTTTTTTCAATTAATTTTCCGTTTTTTGTGATTTCCATTTCTGCCGTCGATGAAAGCCGCGGTGTCGCCGCTTCAACATAAGAGATTCTTTCAAACCAACTTACAATAGATGAATCAGATTTATCGATATAGTCATCCTCATTAGTTACAAGAACATCTCCATTTCGATATTCACTGATATCTCTTACAATTGCATCAAAGAGTCCCTGAAATATTACAAAATTTACATGAATTACTAAAATTCCAATAGTTACAGCTAAAACTGCACCAATTAGACTACCTCTTTTATTGAATAGCATCCTTTTTGCTAATTTCAAACGGTAATCCATAAAATAATAAAAAAAGTCTAACATATAAGATATATTATTCCTAGTGCTAAATTATAGACAATTTTATATGATATTAGTTATTTGTGTATTTTATGGAGGCACTATAAGTGATATAATGGACAATTTTGATATTAAAATTTTAAGTAAATTATTAAACAATTGTAGAGAATCAGACAGACAAATTGGAATTGATTTGGGAATGTCTGGGGGGGCAGTAAACGCAAGAATACGTAAAATGCAAAAACTTGAGATTCTTGAAGAATTTATCGTTCAAGTTGAACCACCAGTATTAGGATACGGTGTGTTGTATTTTGTAATATCTGGAGAAAACATGAAAGAAATTTTAGAACAAGTAAGTCTAGTAGGAGAACCACATTTTGTAGCACCATGTGTTGGCGGAATAACAGTTTGCAGCATTATTGTAAAAGAAAATTTAGAACAGAAAATTGAACTTGCAAAAAAACTAATGAAAGATTTTAAACTTTTATCGATTTTTGAAGCAGAAAATCCAGGATTCAATACAAATTTAACAAAAACAGATTTAGAAATTTTGGAAGAATTACTAAAAGATCCAAGACAAAAAATTGAAATAATTGCAAAGAATACAAAAATGTCAACAAAAACAATAACAAGGTGTATTGAAAAATTACACAAAAATGAAGGAATTAAATTTACTGTAAGTTATGATCCCAAAAAAATAAAAAAATTTATTCCATATGCAATAATGACATGGATAGAAAGTAATTTGAAGGAAACATTAGAAAAAATGAATAAGGAATTATCCAATACGTACTTACAAATTCCATTTATTGCAAAAAATCAAATTGTTTTATTTATGTATAGTAATAATATTTACAAAATGGATGAACTAACACAAAAAGTTAGAAATATAAAAAATGTGAAATCTGCAGATTTATTTATTCCTAAAAAAATTTTATTTTACAATAAATGGTTAGAAAAAACAATAATTGATTTTAAAAAATCATCTAAACTACATTTGACATACCAAACAAATTAAATAATAATACTTTTCAAAGTTAATATGAAAAAAGAGAAACTGTTCAAAGGTAAATTATTTGAAATAAATGCATATCATATGCAAGTTGA
>JGI26272J51733_1000784_pt1 | contig 14789 bp, 12 predicted proteins | sample SaaInlV_120m_DNA_FD_51733 | JGI IMG/M metagenome (IMG submission 51733) | reverse complement strand
TTTTTTTCTGCATCGCCTAAATGAACACTACTGAACATTGGTGTTTCTGCAGTATCTTCTTTTACTGTTTTATTAGCAGCAACAATTTTAGTTTTCTCTGTTAAATTCTGCTGATCTTCGAGGTGAACACTTGTATAAGTTGCAACAGTAGGTTCNTCCTTGNTCTCAGCAATTTTTTCCTGAGTTGAGATGATCTTTTTCGGAGCAACCTCTGCTTTTACAGGTTCATGGCTACTCTTAAAAAGTACTACCGTTTCTTCTGTTTTTTCTGCATTTGCTGTTGAAGGTTTGCTGATTCCTGCTGGTTTTTTATCGGATTCAGCAGTTTTTTGCGGATCCTTTATTGATGACTCTTCAGCNCCCTTTTTCGCTTCAGCAGTTGTATCCGGAAGTTCAGTTTTCACNCTGGACTCTTTAGCGGACTTTAGCTCTTCATTTTTCGACAAAGTCTTTGCAGGAGTTTCTGTTGATTTGGGCTGTTCNNCCGNTGTTTTCTTTTCCGGAGAACTTTTAACAGTTACGGAATCGTCCTTTTTATCAAACTCTTTTTTGTCCTGCTCTTTTTTAGCACGACCTTTTTTCCTGCCTGGTTTATCGTCACGCATATCAGAGGCGGAAATTGGCACGGATGTTCTGGTTTCTCCTCCGCTCTGTCCTTTTAAAGTAACTTCCATTTCCGGAATTTCTTCAACTCCAAGTAAAGTGTCAGGAGTTATTGAAATGCGGATTCCGTAATCCATTTCCATTTGAGTTAAACGCTGGCGCTTAATATTGAGCAGATGGGTCGCCAATTTTAAAGGCAGTCTGAGGTAAATCTGCATCACTTTTTGTTCAATTGCGGAATCATGAATTTTCCGTAAAATCCTGTTTGCTAAAGTGATTTCAATAGAATTAAGTGACAAGCTGCTGGCAATTCTCTGACGACTAATTCCAATAATCCGAATTTGGAAATTATGCCAAACGAAGTCTTGGCCTTGTCTGAAGACATTTCTTCTTCAATTAATTGTTCTACAGCAAGGCGGTTTTTAGAGTTTTCCATATCGATAAAATCCACCACAATCAAACCACCGAGGTTTCTTAAACGTAACTGTCTTGCAACCTCATCTGCAGCCTCAAGGTTTGTACGTAATGCGGTTGCCTCAACGTTTCTTTCTTGAGTGGATCTTCCGGAATTGACGTCAATTGCCACAAGTGCTTCTGTAGGCATGATGACTAATGAACCGCCTGAAGGCAAAGGAACCTGCGGGTGATGCAGTACTTCAATTTGGCCTTCAATATCATAAGTTGAAAAAAGAGATTTTTCGCCAAGATAAAGCTGCAGCTTATTTTGTTCTGCCGGCATATGAGTTTTAAAAAACTCCAAGGCATGTTGAAATGCAACCGGTTCATCAATCACAACTTCCGAAATACTGTCATTGTAATAATCACGGATCATCCGCAGCATCGCGTCTTCTTCCTGATAGAGTATGCCAGGAGTTGATTGCTCTTCGTACTCGTCTTTGATTTCATTCCAGGTACGGCGTAAAATCGTGTAGTCACGTTTCAATTCAGTGAGCGAACGATCAACTCCAACCGTACGGATAATAGCTGATGAATTTTCACTTCCGAGACCTTTCAGTAAGTGACGCAAACGCGCCCTTTGGTCTTCATCTTCAATTTTTTTGGAAACACCGCCACGGTCACTGTCCGGCATAAAAACAAGAAAACGTCCCGCCAAAGAAATGTTTGTGGTTATTGACGCGCCTTTGTGTCCAATTTCATCTTTGATTACCTGAACCAGAATTTTTTGTCCGGGTTTAAGAACCTGTGTGATGGAAGGCCGTCCGCGTCCTTCACGGTTTGGTTTATAGACTTGGAAGTTTATATCGGAAAGGGAAAGGAAACCGTGACGTTCTTCACCGTAATCAATGAAGGCCGCCTGAAAGGAAGGTTGTACTTTTATTACTTTACCGCAATAAATNTTACCAACTTTTTGGGAGCGGTGAGTTTGTTCAATGTAAAGGTTATCCAGCTTATTGCCGTGTAATAACGCAATTCTGGTTTCGTCATCCTCTACATTGATGAGGATTTTATTATCTACTTCTGTCATTTTTTACCTGATTTTTATGAGTTTAAAATCAGGATGTTCNGACAAATATTTGATTTACAGATCAGAAATCGAAAAGAGGAACCGTAGTGACGCAATTACTTATACATTGAACAGTACAACCCAGCATTCGCTTGAGCTTGCGTAGACTTGCAGTTTTATTTTCTAGAATTCAGTAATCAGAAATCAGCATCCCCCATTCTTTCTTTCCATCAAGGGGAGACAGAACATCTCTGAAATATTAGTTTTGATTTACGGACATTTTCCGCAAACCGTGTTCTTCAGTCGAGTACAAATTCTTTTTGTTCGTACTCACCATTTTCATTCTTTAATATTTTTTCTATACGTTGCTCTGCGTTTTCGAGGAATTTGTTGCATTCCCTACTCCAGCGAACACCTGATTCAAAAGTGGTTAATGCTTCATCAAGAGGGATAGCTCCTTCTTCCAGCTTATCAACCGTTTCTTCAAGTTTTTGTAGTGCTGATTCAAAAGTTGTGGTCTGCGTCTTCATTGCATAGTTGGCGTATTATTTCTGAAGCAATTTGTTGCGGAGATTGTTGACCTGTTTCTATAATACACTCTGCTTGCTCATAAAGCAAACCTCGTTCTGCAAACATCTCATTTAAGACAGTTTCTGGATCTTTTTCCTTCAATAATGGACGGTTACGGTCGTTTTTCAAACGCTGCAGCAATTCTGCCTGAGGTACCTTCAAATAAACTNTTTTGCCTATTTCCTGNAGCATATCCCGATTTTCCTTGCGTAAAATAATCCCTCCGCCGGTTGCAATCACNGAATTATCTACACTTTTTAATTTTTCCAACTGACGGGTTTCCATTTCNCGAAAACACTCTTCGCCACCATATTTAAAGATTTCTGTGACGCTGCAGCCCTGATCTTCTTCAATCTCATTATCGGTATCAATAAAAGAATATTCCAACAATTTGGCTAACTTACGCCCGATTGTGGTCTTTCCTGCACCCATAAAGCCAGTCAAAAGGATATTCATTGTCTGAGGTCGATTTTAAAAATGTTCAAGGTGAATTCTCGATACGTCCTCCTCCGAGGAGGATATCATCCTGATAAAATACAGCAGCTTGTCCGGGTGTTACTGAACGTTCCGGAGAGTCAAATTCCACCCGGACTTGATTTCCGGGCTCGGGAAAAACAGTAGCAGCCGCACCATGATGTGCATAACGCAGTTTTGCGGATACACGGATCGGTTTTTCGGGTGCTTGTATTGACACCCAGTTCACGCCGGAAACCTGAATAGCTGGTGAATATAAATCATCTTCTTTGCCCAGCACAATTCTGTTTTNGNCTTTATCTATTTTTACAACATAATATGGTGTCGTGTCGCTGAGTCCAAGTCCGCGGCGTTGACCAATTGTATAAAAAGGCAGACCTGCGTGCTCTCCCAGGACATCTCCGGAAAGACTTATAAACTCACCCGGTACAGGTGCAGTCTTCATTTCCTGCTTCAAAAAAGTTCTATAATCTTTTGGTACAAAACATATTTCCTGACTATCGGGTTTTTTTGCGGTGGACAAATTAAGTTTGCCGGCAATCTTCCTGACTTCAGGTTTAATTATTTCTGCCAAAGGAAACATCAAACGCGGTAGTTCATCTGCCGGAATACCATGTAGAAAATAAGTCTGGTCTTTACGTAAATCCTGAGGACGTGCTAATTGTGGACGTCCGNTTTCCGGATTATTATAAACCCGGGCATAGTGTCCTGTTGCCAGGAATTCACAATCCAGTTCATCTACTTTTTTTAACAATAAATCACTTTTAATTTTTTTATTGCACATCACACACGGATTAGGTGTCTGACCGTTTGAATATTCATTGATGAAGTAATCAATCACTGTTTCTCTAAATTCTTTTTGATAATCAAGCACATAAAAAGGTATGTCAAGCCGATGACAAGCGGAACGCGCGTCGATTGCTTCATCAAGTGAACAGCAGCTTTTTTGTCGCGATTCATTCTCAGGNCCGTGATAAAGTTTCATATGAAGCCCTATAACTTCGTGACCCTGCTCCTTCAACAGAGCAGCGGCAACTGACGAATCAACGCCGCCGCTCATCGCCATTGCTACACGTGCCATAAATATTGCATCTAATCAGTTAAGGATCTAGTAGACAAAAAATACATTCTGCAGGATTATTTGTTATCGACTGCTGTTTGCCTGAAAGTTTTGGATGTAACTTGTGTAATCGTAATGTTTGCCGCTGTAGTTGACGGATTGATAACGTCTCTTTTGGAAACGTTGAAAAAAATCATTGATCTTCTTGTCGTTTCTTTGATTATAAGCTGCAAGTTCACGTTTGCCTTTTTTCCGGTCTTTCTGCTTTTGTTCATTCAAGTTAAAGCTTGAAGCAGCCTGTGTTTTTGTCAAAGGATTGTTNGCCTTAGAAATATTCAGGATCATTGCCATTGCTTTTCGCCTGATTNTTTCTTCTTGAGGGTCTATGATTGATTCGTTGTCTGCCGTAATCACAAGCACTCTTTCGTTTTTTTGATCCTTAGTCTCATTAGTTAAGCTGTTGTTTTCAGCAGGATCTTGATTATTCTTTTCTTCTTCAGTATTGGTAGTTTCAGTTTGAGCAAATCCTAAATTTAATTGAAATATGCAGAGACAGAACATTAGCAAAAGCGCAAAAGCAAGTTTGTTGAAACGACCTCGTTTCAGCTTTTTAGTGCCTGTTATGATGATTTGCTGGTCTGCTATTTTGGGAACCACCTCAGCCTCAGCTCAAAAATTAACTGCGAAAAACATTGCCTGCAACGTATCTGTACAAGCCCGTTACGAATGTTTTATCAAAGAGCGTACAGACTCTTCTCTGGAATACGCTAAAGAACTAGCCGCAACCCGCCGTGCTATTTTAGAGGCAAAAAAGAGATTGCGTCTGGAATCAATTGAAAGTCCGGAAAAGCGAAGTGAAAAAAATCGCCAGGAAATAATGCAGCAAGTTGAATATTCACGTTCCCGTAATATTTCTCATAAAGGAGAAAGATACTCCATAACTTACGGTTATGTGTTTGAACTACGNCCCTAAACTGCTTGAGTCTGCTCATTTTAAAAAAACGTCAGCTCCACTTACCGTAAAAAATAAGAACTATCATAGCCTAAATTTACTGTATTATCAAAGAATTTAGCTGAATTGTAAGTTACTGAAGAGTTTATTGAGGATTGTCGTAAAATTTATAAACCAGTGATGATTTTTGTATGAGTCACTTCATCCGGAAAAAGTCAGTGGAAAATGCTTCTCGCCAAACACAAAATATGAACCGGAATCATCCAAATGATTCAACAGCCAAAATCTTGGAGCATCCGCAAGCATGACTTCGCCATAGTTTTGGGAATGCACAAAACATCTCTCCTTTTTATCGATACGGAAGCTTTGGAGATCGAGTGAATCAGTTTGCTGATTATTAAGCTGCAGTTTAAATTCCTCTTGAACTTGCTCTAAGGCCAAGGCCCGCATCGGTGTCACTTCACATTCAAGGTAGCATTTGTCCCAGCGGTTATCACTCCAATACTCAACAAAATAAAGTTCAGTTTCTTTTTCAAAAAACAGATTTGATTCAAAAAGTGCTAATACCTTTCCGCTGATAAATTTTTCACGCAAACTCCATTTTTGATGTTGATCAACCTGGATAAAGTCATAGTGAAAGCGCATTGCTAGTTCGCTGGTAAAATCATTTTCCTGTTTAAGCGCTCTTGAGATAGGCACAGGGAAATACATACCTGTCGGCAATGTAGTTATAAATTCAGGCAGAACTTCATCCAACACCAGCAGAATTTGCTCATCTTCAAGCAGACCCGAAGTTGTTAAGCGCTGCAGTTCATCAGCAATCAAAGGGTTTAAAAAACGTTCTTCACAGAGAAAGAGCATGATCAACTTTCGCTCAAAAAACCATTGTAGACGTTTTTCCAGGTTCATAATTCGGTGCTTATTAGTGACTGATAAATACTGGTATTAGCTGACATACTATTTTTCAGCCGAATAAAACTAGAGAGAGGCTTGTAGAGGACGCGGTGCGAGAGCCAGTTTTGTATAACGAATGAGTTGTGAATGCCCGCACTCATTGTAACTATTGTAGCGGTTGGAAATAAAAGCGTAACTAAGCTCAGAAATTTTACGCATATGCAGGCTCATACGTTCAGACCAGCTGGATGCATCTCCTTCGATTGTTAGATAATCTTCACGTTCCATGAATATTACAAGTGTATAAGCTCTTCTTCCATGAGGAGTATCAATTTCTACAATACCTGCGTTGCCGTTTACGCCTTTTACAAATCCGGTTTTGTCCCATAGTTTGACTGATTTATTAGCCGAAAAACAGGTGCCCGCTTTAATCCTGTCTTTCAACCAGGCATGACCGGGAAGGCCAAGTAGATAGAGCATTTCCTTTGCCGCAACTTTGTTTGTTTGCGCACTGTATTTAGCACTGATTACACGTTTAAACCAAATCTTGAGCAATAGCTGATTTAAATCTGCAGCAGAAATTTTATTCCTGTATGTACGTCCGTCTTCCGGGATAGTTTCTAGCAAACGCAATTCTTTATACACATTTGTGTTGTTAAGTATGCGTTGAATATTTTCAGTACCACCTAACAATTCAATAATAGTATTTGTGCTGGAATTGCTGCTGAAACGGATCATTTCCTCAATCAGCTTTTTGTGATTTGGGGTCTCTATGATCTTGCCTTTAAAACGCTGAATCATGTATGCATGAAGTATTGGCACCTTGATGGTACTGGCTGATTTAACACTTTTTCTAGATTCTAAAGAAACCAGTAATTCACCAGTTGTAAGATCTTGCACAACGACTGAAAGTTTATCATTTCTCTTGAGTTTGTTTTTGGTATAGGCTTCTTTCATGTACTGCAGAATACTTGCTTCCAGTGATGAAGTGAAGGGTGTCGAGTTAAATTTTCCTGCATAATAAGGCAATCCTACAGGTAGATAAAATTTGACATGTGCTTGAGCTACCCAGCCCTGGATACCTTGTGGTAATTTAACTTTAAGCCATTTTTTATGCGGTGCTGATAAACTCAATAAATGTGTGCCTTTGTGGAGAACGTTTATGGGAGGATTTTTGGTGTTGGGACTGGAACGTAAATTTAATGCAGAAGCAGTAACTACTGCATAACTGCTGAATATCTTTGAAAAATCTGCTTTAGGAATTGAATTTTCAACTTTAGCAACAGCAGTCAGTGCAGGATCAAACTGTGATTTTGCAGGAATCGAAATGTCTTTTGCATAAAGCTGAGTTACAGAGAAGAAGATGAGTGATAAGAGACTGACTGAGCACAGTCTGTAGAGAAAAAAAGTCCTGCCTTTTGCAGGCAACAGGCAGAGTTTAACTTTCAAAATATCTCACAAAGATGATTGACTGTCTGTTACACGAAGTCTCTTACAGAGAGTTTGATGTGGGGGATTATAAATAGACTATTTGCTTTTAAACTTTGATTGGACAAGACGGAAAATTTCCCTGAAGACCTTAGGAAAACTCTCAATATAGCAAATATGCTCAGTGCAAAGCAGCAGTTATTGTGCTTTTTCTTTGCGGATCCGGCTAATGTTTGACAGGAAAACTGATCCTGGAATGATGATGAATCCTATGACCAGAACGATAAATACTATTGTCCAACTCAGTCCCATAAATGCTCCGCTTAATGATGGTTATACTATGAATTTGAGCATTAATTTTATTTTATTAATCAGCAAAAGCCAAACTTAAATTTGTGAAATTAAGAAAAAACATTTTCAGAAGTCCACGCTAATAAAAGCTGTAAGTTATTTTCCTGCGAAAAACCACTTTAAATNTGGGTTAAGGTTTTACAACTGCTTTAACAAATGCGCTTTTAAAATTGGGATTATTCTTCCTCAATTTATCACGTAACTTTTCTGCGTCTCTTCTTGATTTAAANCCCGCAATTTGTACAGCCTGAAAACGAATTTTCTGAGTAGTACGCTGAATTTTAAAGAAAATTTCTTCCTTGAAAGCCTGATTTAAATAAGTTCTAACTCTGTTTGCAGTTTCTAATTCCGGAAAGAAACCCAGTGATACTTGGTATCCATTTTCCATTAATTTGCGAAAAGCATGGCCAGCCAACGGATTATTGTTGTTAATTATCTTAACCATTCTTGCAGAATGCTCTTCACCAAAAACCTTGGTGGAAAGCACCTCCGATATTCCGGAACTTTCATTTGAAGAACGGACACGTGATTTATAACCTAAAGTTTTTAATTGAAGACGAGTTTCGTCAACGCATTCATGGGAAATACAGGAAACAACCTGTACGTAATAGCTGGTTGTTTTGGGTTTAGCTTTAGCTTTCTTTGGCTTTTTTGGTTCAGGCTTGCTGACTTTTGGTGTTGGGACAGCTTCAGCAGGAATTGCTACAACTGTTTCAGGTAAATCTGTTTCAGCAGGAGTTGCAAAAAAATAAAGTACTACAACAGTGATAACTCCCAAAAGTAAACCTGTAACACTGGAAATAATAAGCGGCTTTAAGGGAATATTTTTCAGTGACAGACCTTTCTTTTTTTTCTGTTTATCATTTGTAGTAGCATCATCCTCACCCTCTGACTCATCTTCAAGTGCTGTATCGTAATCGTCATCATCCTCCTGATCCTCTTCAGTTTCATCATCATCATCGTCATCATCCTCCTCCTCATCAACATATCCATCTTCTTCATCGTCATCATCATCACTTTTTACTTCAGCAGTCTTTTCCTCTTCTTTTTTATCTTCTGCTGCCTCACTGTCATCGTCACCTTCGAGATCATCGATTGTAGAAAGATCTTCGAAAAATGAATCCAATTCACTGTCACTCTCCTGCTCTCCATCATTTTCCATGAAAGAGTCGAGCTGCTCCCCAAAATCGTCACCAAAATCGTCCAGACCTTCCAGTCCGTCAACTTTTTCTTCAGCCATGTTTCACTTGCAGTTGTAATGTTTTTGGTGCATTAATTTTTCCTGTTTTAGCAAATCAGAGCTACTTCCCACTAGTATCTGTTTTATTGAGCAGATAGAAAAGGTATAAACCACGCAAAGTCAAATCTTCATGATAAATAACGTTTGACAGAATCGGTAAAACTTTTGCAGCCAAACCACCGGTGATTACAACTGTCGGTGTCGGTTGGCCTTGTTGTTCTATTTCATTTGTTATTCTTTTAATCAACGAATCTATCATTCCGCCGTAACCGTAGATTAGACCGGATTTAATACTGTCAGTCGTATTCTTTCCGATTACATTTTCCGGCATTTCAAGATTTACTTGAGACAGTTGTGCGGCTTTTGAAAACAGCACATCAGCAGAAATTAATAATCCTGGGCAAATCACACCTCCCTGAAAAACTCCTTCCGCAGTGACTACATCCAGTGTAGTTGCAGTACCACAATCAATGATGATCAGTGAAGTTTTATATTGCTGGTATGCGGCTGAGGAATTAATCAGTCTGTCCTCACCGACCATAGCCGGTGTTTCAGTATTTATTTCAATACCAAGATTCCGTTCGTGACTGACCTTGATTGGAGGTTTTCCCGTCAAATTTTCAAGCAGTATCATAAAAACTTCTGTCAGTTCAGGAACTACTGAACTAAGCACTGCGACTTGCACCTCTTGCAAACTGAAATCGCATGCGAAAAGCATACCCCGAACAAGTATTTCATATTCATCGACACTCTGATGAATACCGGTATGCAGGCGCCAACTCTGTAATATTTTTGAATCTTTGACTAAGCCAAGTACTACGTTACTGTTACCTATGTCTACGGCTATAATCATTACTCTTCCTCTCTTATTTCAAGAATGTCTCCGGAAACATGCGTCATGATCTCTCCTGTTTCTGTCCGGATCTGCAAATATCCCTCCTTCGTTAATCCTACAATAGTACCTACGGTTCCTGAGCCTTTTGTCTGTTCTTCTATGTTATTCAAACTACGTACCTTCCTGCCTTTTGCCTGCGAGCGTTTTAACCATTCATTCAGAAGTGCACTGCGGGCGTTTATTAGATAGCCAACTTCCCTGTTTGCTGTAGTATTATTACTGAATTCTGCAAAACAACATTCCAATTCACTTAAAAGTAACTGAAATACTGTTTCATTTTCAAGAGCAGGTTGATCTTCTGTTCCATTAATCACATTTGAGTTTTGATAAATTTCTGCTTCCAGAGTAGTCACAATTTTCTGTAGTTCTTGCGGATATTCTTTGAGAAAACCTTTAGTGTTTAAGCCTATTCCGAGGATCAATACAGGAAAATTCTGTTGCGGAATTGTGATTGTTTCAAGCAAAATTCCACAGATCTTTTTCCCGTTCACCAGTACGTCATTCGGCCATTTAAGGCGGACTCCGTTTATATATTTCTCTAGAACACGAGCGACTACAATTCCGGCCAGTAAAGCAAATACCTGCACTTCTCCAAGCGCTAAGCCGGGATGCAGGACAACCGAAAAGGTTACATTTTTGTCCGGAAGTGATACGAATTTCCTTCCGGCTCTTCCTCGTCCTGAAGTTTGCATTTCTGCAATGACAACCAATCCGTGCTCTTTAAGCAACTCACTATTGTCTTTCAAATATGTATTTGTTGAACCAACTTCGCTCAGACGTATAATTCTTTTGCCTATTGTTTCAGACATTCTGTTAACGTAAGAAGAAATTGTGAATAATTAAATTTGTAACTTTACCGGTTGCGGCATTTCTGTCAACTGAGACCACAGCTCTCACTTCGGCTTTCACGTTATCTATTTCAGTCATGAGCAAGATTTCATACCAGAAACTGTAGGGAATGAAAAAATCACGGGATCTGTCGTATTGAGTAATATTGCTTAGCTTATTTTTTATATCTTCACTTGTCAATTTAGAACGTGGTTGTTTTGTAAGTTCTGCTGCAATTTCTTCTCTTTTTTCAAAATAATCCTGTGAAATGCTATCGTCATAGCCTGGAGAATAGTTGATAAAATAAGCAGTATTTTGATCAAATTGTTCCAAAAACTCGACAACTTCTTCATAAGTCGCCAAGTTGACATTTATACGTGGTTTAATTGCAGAAAAATCTGCCTGAGTTTCATACTTGTTACCTACAGGAAAGGTGGTGAATCCCTTTTTCCATTGATCGAGCGGAATCCGTTTACCTTTAACCCCGCTGATTAGTTGGACTTCACTCAACTTGTCGAGGAAACCGTTTTTTATTTCAAAATACGGATCTGCTGAAATATACGAATTTTTCTCCGCACCTATTGTACCGTAGATGGATGAATCATAAATTTCCTCATCTTTATCCAGCCAATCGAAAATTGCCGCATAAATTGGCAGGATATCATTGGTGTTTAATTGAATATTATATGATGGAACACTGCTTCCAGGCTGATATGTAGTTGCGCTATTCCCCTTTTTGAGAATGTTAATGAATTGATTTGCCAGTCGGACGTCCGCTTTAGTCTCTGGATTAACTGTTCTAAACGGTGGCGTTTGTATCCGGTTCAGGTTATAAAGATGATCAATAGGTCGGATGACCGGTGTATAAAAAGAAACTTCCGGAAAATCTGCAATTACTCCTGCAGGCAAGCCAACAGGTTGGGGTGGATTCAAAAAAGATATCTCATTGCTTGTAGCACCCAGTCTTAATAAATCCTTTAAATATACTGTGAAAAATTTTACCTCATCCTGTCCTTTTAAACCTTCTAAAACTGCCTTGAACATGGATTTAACGGCATTTCTAGCTTTGAATGAAGCTTGGTAATTATGAATTCCCCGAGTTTCAAGTTTGGTTTCAAAAGAAAACTCTGTCATGAAAACCGCAAGCAGAGCCAAAATAACCAGAGTAATCAGTAAGGCAATTCCACGTTGTGAAGTTGTCTTTGAGGAAGAAGGTGGGGACACAGGGAGGTGAGACATGACTAATGCTTTGAAGACAGGCTTTTACATTTCAACCTGCCGATCAAAGTTTACAGCAGCAAATGTCTTAAAAAAGGCAAGAGGATGTCGGGAAACGATATTTTGTTTCCCGGCAGACACTACCTCACATATTTTTTATAACAACCTCAGTCTACATGGCGTAAAGCAAAACAAACTCAAAATGCCAGTATCATGATCATGAGCAACCGCTGGTTGCACCGCAGGAGGCACACTTGAGACATGAACCATTACGTACCATAGTGAACTGCTGGCAGGTGTGGCATGACTCACCTTCATAACCTTTCATCCGTGCTTCCTGAACAAGGCTGGTTGTGGAGCGTTCCTGTGCTTCCCAACTTTCGCTGGAAGAATTTGCAGCAAAATCTGTATTGCCCGCAAAATCCGCCTGTGCCTGTTCTGTTTCCGGTGCTGAATTTTTCAAGAGTGCAAAATCAACTCCTTTAAAATCTTTGTCCTCCTGTTCCAGAAAGGCCTGGCTTTCTTCAGTACTGAGAGTTCTTTCTGAAACCACCTGTTCATTGTCAAACTCAGGTTCAGACTCATTCTGGGTATGTACAGCACTTGCCTGCAACTCATCTGAATTGACATGTGACAAATCGTTACGACCCAGATAAGAAATTGCCAGTTCACGGAAAACGTAATCAATGATGGAAGTACTCATTTTGATATTATCATTTCCGGCAACCATCCCGTTTGGTTCAAAACGGGTAAAAATAAAGGCTTCCACAAATTCTTCCAGTGGCACACCATGCTGCAGTCCTAGTGAAATGGCAATCGCAAAACTGTTCATCAAACTTCTGAACGCNGCACCTTCTTTGTGCATATCGAGAAAAATTTCACCTATTGTACCGTCCTCATACTCACCGGTACGCAGGTAGAGCTTGTGTCCTCCAATCACCGCTTTTTGTGTGTAGCCGTTACGGCGGTGCGGTAATTTTCTGCGTTTGGCGATGTAGCGGTGAATAATTTTTTCCGCAATTCTGATTTGCGCCGGTTGTACAGCTGCGATACTTTCCTCTGCCTCGTCTTCGTCCCACAAATCTTCTTCTACACTGACGTTAAGCGGTTGACTGAGTTTTGAACCATCCCGGTAAAGTGCGTTGCATTTTAAACCATTGTGCCAGGAAGTGGAAAATGCCTGCTTAATATCGGTCACATTAGCATCGCCCGGCATGTTGATGGTTTTAGATATCGAACCGGAAATAAAAGGCTGCGCAGCCGCCATCATCCGGATGTGTGCATCAGCTGCAATNAAGCGCTTACCATTGCGTCCGCACTTGTTTGCACAGTCGAAAATACTGTAATGTTCCTGTTTGAGATGCGGAGCGTTTTCACTGGTCATAGTTCCGCAAATATAATCATTGGCTGCTTCTATTTCCTTGCCGGTGAATCCGAGATGCTTGAGGATGCTGAAATCAAAATCTCCCAGCTGCTCATCAGTCAAACCCAGTGTTTCCTTGCAGAATGATTCTCCAAGTGTATAGAGGTTGAAAACAAAACTGATATCAAATGCGGTTGCTAACTGTTCTTCTATGCGNTTGAGTACTTCATCCGTAAAACCTTTGCTGCGCAAAACATTTGCATTGATGCAGGGACTTCCTTCTAAACGTGCATAGCCCTTGATATAATGCACAATATCAGCAACTTCTGGGTCTGTATAGCCAAGTTTCTTTAAAGCTAATGGGATGGAATTATTAATGATTTTGAAATAACCACCGCCGGCCAGTTTTTTGAATTTAACCAGNGCAAAGTCCGGCTCAATTCCGGTTGTATCGCAATCCATTAACAGACCGATGGTTCCGGTGGGTGCAATCACAGTGACCTGTGCATTACGGAAACCGTGTTTTTCTCCGAGTTTCAAAGCCTGATTTGCATCTTGTTGAGCTGCTTTGAGTAATTCAGGAGGGCAATGTTGACTGTCGATTCCGATAGGTTTGATGGTCAAACCTTCATATTCACTGTCCGGAGCACGAAAAGCGGCACGCCGGTGATTACGGAGTACCCGCAGCATATTCTCTTTGTTTCTCTCATAACCGGCAAATGTGCCTAACTCTTTTGCCATTTCCGAGGAAGTTGAGTAAGAAGTCATATGCATGATGGAAGTCACTGCACCGCAAATAGCAAGGGCTTCCGGAGAATCATAAGGAATTCCGTTAACCATTAAATACGTTCCCAAATTTGCATAACCTAAACCGAGTGTTCGGAAATCATAGGAAAGCTTGGCAATGTTCTTACTTGGAAACTGCGCCATCAGCACACTTATTTCTAATACAATTGTCCAAATCCTTGAACCGTGCCTTAATTTTGCAATATCTAGTTCACCGGTTTTAGGATCACGGAAACGCATCAAATTCAGGGAAGCCAAGTTGCACGCAGTGTCGTCCAAAAACATATATTCACTGCAGGGATTTGATGCCCGAATCGGTCCATCAGCGGGGCAGGTGTGCCATTCATTGATTGTTGTATCAAACTGAATCCCCGGATCTGCTGAGGCCCAGGCCGCATATGCAATCTCTTCCCAGAGTTCAGTTGCCTTGAGTGTCTTGCACGGAACAGGTTTTCTACCTTCCTTTTTGGCTTTTACTTTTTCAACACGCCAGAAAAGACTCCAGTCTTTGTCCTGCTCAACTGCTTCCATGAAGTCATTACTAAGACGGATTGAATTGTTGGCGTTTTGTCCTGCAACAGTTTGATATGCTTCAGAATTCCAGTCTGTATCGTATTCTTCAAACAAAACATCTGTGTAACCTTGCTGTGCCAAATGGATGA
>JGI26272J51733_1000720_pt1 | contig 15775 bp, 9 predicted proteins | sample SaaInlV_120m_DNA_FD_51733 | JGI IMG/M metagenome (IMG submission 51733) | reverse complement strand
GTGGCGATATGCTGTTTTTCCAACTCTGTGTAACCTGACAAATGAATCACTTCCATCCGGTCCAGTAACGGTCCGGTAATGTTTTGAATGGTATTTGCGGTGCAGATAAATAAAACATCCGCTAAACTGTATTCAACGTCCAGATAGTGATCGATGAAAGTACTGTTCTGCTCAGGATCAAGCACCTCAAGCATAGCCGCGGAAGGATCACTGATATTGCTTTGATACAACTTGTCAATCTCGTCAATCAACAAAACGGGATTATTACTCTTGGCTTTTTTAATGGACTGAATAATTTTACCAGGCATGGCGCCAATGTAAGTACGGCGATGACCGCGGATTTCTGCTTCATCTCTAACACCGCCTAAACTGATGCGTACAAAATTACGCCCCAAAGCACGGGCTACTGATTTGGCGAGCGATGTTTTTCCAACTCCTGGAGGTCCTGTCAGACAGAGAATAGGACCTTTCAATTTACCTTTGAGTGATGCCACTGCTAAATATTCAACGATTCGTTCTTTAACTTTTTCCAGACCATAATGATCTTCATCGAGAATCTTCTCTGCCTGAACAAGATCAAAATTATCTTCTGTCCTGACCTTCCAAGGCATGGAAGTCAGCCACTCCAGATAGTTACGCACCACATTCGCTTCCGAAGACATCGGTGACATCATCCGCAATTTTTTCAACTCTTTTTTTGCTTCAATTTCCACTTCTTCCGGCATTTCCGCTTTTTTAATTTGTTCACTAATCTCATCCAGTTCCGCTTTTGGATCATCCATCTGACCCAGTTCTTTTTGGATGTTGCGTAACTGATCCTGCAGAAAATCCTCTTTCTTGTTATCACTGAACTGATCGGTCGCATCTTTTTTCAACTTGTCTTCAAGTTGTACAATTTTCATCTCATCTTTCAAAACATCAAGCACCTGTTGCAGACGAGTTTCCGGATTTAAAGTTTCCAGCAGTTTTTGTTTTTGTTCACGCGGTAATTCCATCAGAGAAACTACCCTGTCACTTACGAGCATTGCATCTGCTGCATCAAGTGATGCCAAAGCGTCTTTACTCAACTTTATTTTGCCTTGTTTAACGTGATTTTTAAATAACTCACGCACTGCTTCCGCCAATTCCTTCAATTTCTGCTGATCAATATCGAAAGCACTTTCGTCGACAGGTTGAACTTGTACCAAATACTCTTTTTCAGCTAACTTTGTGGCCAGTAACTTCCCTCTTCTGCTTCCTTCAAAGAGAGCTTTTACAGTACCATTTGGCAGTCGCATTACCTGCAGCACACGTCCAAGTACTCCAATTTCGAACAAATCTTTTTCCTGAGGATTTTCAACTGCAGATTCACGTTGAGTTACCACAAAAATCCCGCGGTCTCCTGCTAGTGCACGGTCCAGTGCATCCATCGATGCTTGACGGCCCACAAAAAATGGAACAGTTGCTCCGGGAAAAACTATCTCTTCCCGCATTGGCAGTAAGGGAACTATGACGGGTTTAAGTTGTTGAGGCATTTTATTATTTTTTGTTTTCAGGGTTCAGTTACGAGTTTTCAGGATTTATATTCTCGAATCACATAGTTCATTCGGAATATCCTGCCTTACGGGAAATATCGATAAATCTCTTTTCGATGTAATATTCTAGTTAAGATGACACCATCACTGCTGAGTTCAAATCCTTTTCAAAACTGGATTCATATTTAACATTCATCTTTCACTTTCCAACAAGCTGAATATTTTTTCTTCTTCCACAAAATCATTTTTTCTGCCTTCAATAATTGCATTTGCGAGTCCGACATCTTTGAGTGCATCTAAAAACATTCCATAAAACACTTCTTTTTTTTGCTGAATCATTTCACTCAAAACCTCAGTAATCATGATTTTCATTTTGTCATCGCTAATTGTTAATTCCATTATTTCTCTCAGGTTTGGTCAATACTGATTTTAGGTTTAAGTTCGATATTTATACTTCGGACTTTGCTTCCGGAATTGAGGTTTCCACTATTTGTTGTTCTTCGCTNTTGGCTTNNCNTTTGGCTTCCGGATTTGGAAAAGAGAGAGTCAAATAGAAAAACCATATTTCGGCCAGAGCAAGCAGTAGCAGGAAGATGAAAAAATTATTTACATAAAGTGCACCTGCAACAGTTGCTCCAAAGAAATGACCTATAAATTGCGCGAAATTATAAACTCCCATCGCAGTACCTTTAGTTTCTGCGGTCGTACTACGTGTAACGAGAGAAGGGAAAATAGGTTCAAAAACGTTGAAACCCATAAAAAAGAAAAAGAGTGCAACCACAAACCACAAGAGCCGGTCCTGCTCCTGTCCAATTCCCATCGAAATTAATGAGATAAACAAGAGCACAATTCCAAACAGCATGACTTCCCGGAAACGGTTACGAACTTCCGCGAAGATTGCAGCTAAAATCATGGCAACTGCACCTGCCAGCATCATCGGCAAGTATATTTTCCACATTTCTGCACGTTCATATCCGTGCTCAACTAAAATCATTGGAATCAGGAAAAAAGTGGATGAAAGTCCTGCACCACAAACAAAACCACCCCAACTGATTGTCCTCAGTGTTGGTACATTCCAGACAATTTTTGCCATGTTCCAAAATGAAGTTTTCTGAGGAAGAATTGGGTTTGCCGCCGGATTCGGAACAGTTGTCATGACTAAAACTAAACTGGCAACAGACAACAACGCGATCATCAAAAACATTCCATGTAATCCCAGCCACTCGCCAAAAAAAGGAGCAGCCCCAAAAGCAAAGGCAAAGGCGATTCCGATACTTGCACCTAGAGCAGCGTTTGCCCTTGTGCGTACTTCCGGGCGTGTTAAATCTGCGATTAAAGCAAAGACGGTTGAACTTATCGCTCCTGTGCCTTGAAGAAAACGTGCTACTATCATCCATTGAATTGAATCAGCAAATGCTGCCATAACATTGCCTGCAATAAACAAAGTCAAACCAAACACAATCACCTTTTTCCGCCCTACTTTGTCACTCCACATTCCGAACGGTAACTGCAGTAATCCCTGAGTTAAACCATATGCGCCAAAAGCTACTCCGATCAAAAATGGTGTGGCTCCTGCTAAATCCATGGCCAACACACTGAAAACAGGCAAAAGCAGGAAAATGCTGAACATCCGAAAAAAGAGGATCCCGCTCAGACTGTAAATGCTCTTTTTTTCCGAAATTGTAAATATTGGAGTTTTTGTAGATTCACCCATTCAAACCGTTGATTTAATGTTCCTGTTCGTACCTCCTTTATTCAAGGTCATACAAAATTTAAATATTTAAATTATGACAACCTCCTGCTTGAAACTCAAGCTTTAGCGNAAGTATACAAATGGATTTTNAATTTCCGGATCGCTGATTCATCTGCGGGCTGTAAATNAGACTTTCTACAAGTGCAACTTGCTGAATCNTTTTTTTACAAAATTAAGAATTGAAACTTGATTAAAATCTTAACTTAACCTAAATTTCAAGGAGTTTATTTTTTTTAACGACGATCAAAGTTAGCTCGGCAGAAGATAATTTTAAGCAAAAAGCAGTTAAGTTTCAGTTCTTCAAATTGGTGACACAGCCTCAGGTGTTGCTCCCCCTAGATAACAATAAAATTCCTGACTGCTCAACCTGTGAATGGGCTGCCGGATCTTCTTGAACAAGACAAATGACTGACGAAAATTCCTCCAGCGTCATTGTAAATATGCATGGTCTTCTAGGTGAGCAGGAAGTCGTTCAAATGGAATTTGAAGCAGAACTTCTTGTAGAGGAAGAGCAGTTTGTCCTTGATAATGTGGCTTATGAAATTGTCCGTATCATCAATGAGGATGTCGAATATCCTGTGGTATATGTCGTTATTCTCGATATTTTAAGCCAGACTTGATCTCTGACCCTTGCTTCGGTTTCCCCTATAACATGCCTGCATCACTTCAAAATATCCTCCATAAAATAAAATCAGACACTACAGTTGTAGACTTACAGGGACTTTCCGGTTCAAGTAAAGCTCTTGTACTTTCCATGCTAAGCTCTCAAATGGCTTCAGCAGAAGAGACAACGATTCCGCTGGTAGTAGTTTGTGAATCATTTGACGTCGCAGAAGTTTTGCTGAATGATCTTTACTATTATTCAGGCAGAGAGGGAGTGTATTTTTTCCCTTTTTGGGATGTGCTGCCTTATGACAATTTTTCACCGCACAAAGGTCTGGTCTCTCAGCGTTTTCAGACACTTGATGCGCTGCTCAAGTCTAAGGTACGGATTCTCGTTACAACTCCAAACGGCTTGATGCAGCGTTTCCTGCCACGTGATATTTTCCAAAAAAACACAATTTCGCTCAGCACGGAATATGTCGGTAGTCCGGAACTGATCCGGCAACAATTACTATCTTGCGGATATAATCAGGTTGATGTCGTTGAAGATCAGGGCGAATTCAGTACTCATGGGGTAATTCTGGACGTTTTTCCGCTCAATCGAGAAAAACCTGTGCGGATGGAATTCACTGAAAAGAAGGAACTTTTATACCTCAAACCATTCGATATTCAGACTCAGCGTACCTCAGACACAGAGTTGCTTTCTCTCGAAATCCTGCCTGGCAATGAAATTCTCTTTAATCTGCAGACGATTAATTATGCCCGCCAAACTCTACCTTCATTCCGTAAAATTTGTACAACTGAAGTTTTAAAACGTTTAAATGAGAGTTTACGCAAAAGTGAAAGTTTTCCCGGAATTGAATCACTGTCACCACTTTTTTACCCTAAACTTGAAACACTTTTTGATTACTTTCCTGCAGAATATCTGCTCGTTGTTGATGAAGAAAATAATGTAAAAAAACGTGCGGAGCATTTTTATCAGGAAGTATTCATGGAATATGAACTCAGTTCACAGCAAAATAAACTGACTCTGTCTCCGGAATCATTATTCTTAACAAACAGAGAACTAGAAACACGACTACAAAAATCCGCACAATTGTTTTTAAATTCCAAAACTAAAAATGATGTTGCTGAACGTACAGTGCATCAGCTTCAGTTTGTCAATAATCATTCTCTACGGCAGGGATTTGAAAAATCAACAGCAACTTCTGCGGCAGGACACATGGTGCAGTTGCTTCAGAAATGGTATAAGTCTGGTGTGTCCATTTTGCTGAGTGCCAAAAATCAAACACATGCTGATCACTTTCAGCAACTTCTCGAAGATTTAGGTGTAGAAACTTTTGTCGCAGGTGAGCAACTGATTCCGCAAACTTGTCCGTGGCTGGAATGGTTGGAGAACAGTCCTGCTGATGACTCAAACAAATCTATTCCTATCATCAGTGGACAAGTTTCTGCGGGTTTTCGCAAACTTGACGTAGAGGGTAATACACATTTTATTTTACTGACTGAAGAAGAAGTTTTTGGCGAAAAAACTCGAAGTCGACGTTTGCAACGCACACAGGTTCAACAGGTTGCAGGAAGTTTGGATGATTTGCGTGAAGGCGACCATGTGGTGCATTTGGATTATGGAATTGGACGATATCAGGGATTACAGAAAATTTCTGCAGGTGGCACAAACAACGAATTTATGCAGCTGATTTACGCACGTGAAGAAAAAGTTTATGTGCCTGTAGGTAAATTTCACCTTGTGCAGAAATATGTAAATGCAGATGGTAACCCACCAAAATTGAGTAAACTTGGTGAAAAATCCTGGAAAAAAACACGCGCAAAAGTAGCACGTTCAGTGGAGAATATCGCCGGCGAGCTTGCAGAAATTTATGCAGAAAGGAAAACTCGCAAAGGCTTTGCCTTCAATACAGACGATGCTGAAATGCAGAAATTTGAACTACGCTTTCCCTTTGAGGAAACTCCGGATCAGTTGGAGGTTATCAGTTCTGTCAAGGCAGACATGGAATCCGAAATGCCGATGGACCGTTTAGTCTGCGGTGATGTTGGTTTTGGCAAAACAGAAATTGCGATGCGTGGTGCTTTCAAAGCAGCTCAGCAGGAAAAACAGGTCGCAATCCTGGTGCCTACTACCATTCTTGCTCAGCAGCATTACGAAACTTTCAGCCAACGTTTTGAAGACACACCGTTTATCATTGAAGTCATCAGCCGTTTTCGTACAGACACAGAACAAAAAGATATTCTAAAACGTCTGCATGAAGGAAAAATTGATATCATTATCGGCACCCACCGTTTGCTTTCGACTGATATCAAATTCCATGACTTAGGTTTGCTGGTTGTGGATGAAGAACAGCGTTTTGGAGTAAAACACAAAGAAAAAATAAAACGTTTCAGAGCAGCAGTCGATGTACTCACACTTTCGGCAACTCCAATTCCGCGTACACTTCACATGTCACTGATGGGACTGCGTGACTTGAGTTTGGTCAATACACCGCCTGCAGACCGCAGAGCAGTCAGAACTCGATTGCTGCCGGTCAATGATTATATTATTCAGGAAGCCGTCAGCCGTGAAATTCGCCGTGGTGGTCAGGTTTTTGTTGTACATAACCGTGTTGAGACAATTTATGAATACGGAAATTATCTTGAAAGTATCCTGCCCAATATCCGGATTGCCATCGGTCACGGTCAAATGAAAGAACAGCAACTGGAAAAAGTGATGCTGGATTTTATTGAAGGTCGAGTTGACGTTTTGCTTTCAACCACCATTATTGAGTCCGGACTTGATATTCCAAAAGCAAATACCATCATCATCAATAATGCCCAGAATTTCGGGCTTTCCCAACTCTATCAATTACGTGGAAGGGTCGGACGCAGCAATGTACAAGCCTATGCGTATTTGCTGGTGCCTGCCGAAAAAATATTAAGTGGAATTGCACACGAGCGGTTACAGGTTCTGCAGGATCTCAATGATCTTGGAGCAGGATTTAAAGTTGCATCCAGGGATTTAGAAATTAGAGGAGCCGGTAATTTACTCGGTTCTGAACAATCCGGACAAATCGCCAGTGTTGGACTGGAACTCTACACGCAAATGGTGGACAGAGCGGTTAAAAAACTGCAGCAAGCAGAATCCGGATTAGCACCGGAAGACATTAATGTTCGCCTGAATCACATTGACCAGACGATCCCGGAAAGCTATATCCGCAGTACCAGCCAGCGTCTTTCACTTTACAAAGCCTTGGGGACACTACCCACAAAGGAAGATCTTTGGGATTTCCGTAACGGAATTGAAAACCGCTTTGGTGCCCTGCCGGAATCAGTTTTGAATATTTTTCGTAATGCGGAAGTTCGGCTCTGGGGACAACTACATGGAGTTGAAACAATTGAACACGACCGTAACCGTTTGAGAATACAGCTCAAAGATGCTTCAAAACTCAATCATGAAAAATTGATTGAATGGCTCTGTGAACCGGAAACAGCATTGAGCTATATTCCGGAAAATACACTAGATTATAAAAATGTACCGCCGGAAATGCCCGCGATCCTCAATGGTCTTAAAAAACTGGAACAAGTTTTTACGGTTTAGAATTGAGGAGTTCAGTAAAAAAGGAGCGCTGATTTAAGCAGAGGTAAAACTGAAGCTGAAGCAGAAACTGAAGAGGGTACACAGGAGGTCGTCTTAAATGCTTGTCGTCCTTGGCAATTATTTTCCGTCCCTGGAAAACGACGACCTCCCATGAGATCCCTTTGTGAACCAGCATAAATGCAAGTTTCTCACCATTTTAAAGGTTTTAACTAGGTCTTCAAAAACCTGCTGTAGACTTCCATAAAGCGCTGCATGTCCGGTAGCATCCTGAGACTCATGCGGAAAGTGTGTGAAATCGGGGGACCCATCGGTCGTACAAGAATATTATTTTCTTTCAAAAATTCACAGGCCGCGACTGGATCTTGAGGTTCCACCAGCATAAAATTTGTTTGATTTGAATAATACTTGACCCCATGCTCATCAAAGAATTTTTCCAGCGCAGGTTTGCTTTCCTCAAGTAAATGTTTCACTATTCCCTGCCAGTGTGCAGGATGTTTTAATTGTTCACGTGCCGCAAAAACCGCCACCACATTCACGTCATACGGACCGCGTATTTTTTGCAGATGCATAATAAAGTCCGGTCTAGCAACCACATAACCCAAACGCAGACTTGGCATACCGAGCGCTTTTGAAAATGTGCGGATTACAATTAAATTCGGATAACTCGACAATAAGGAAACACAGGTTTGACCGGAAAATTCATAATAGGCTTCATCAACAAGGACAGGAAGATTTGGAAATGATTTTAGCAAATCCTCAATCTGCTCCAGTGAGACCGCGGAACCGGTAGGATTATTTGGATTAATGACCACAATTAAACGTGTCTTTTCGTTCACCGACGCTTTTAATTCTTCATGGGGAAAGCGGAAATCCGCGGGAAATTTCGGACCATCGATAGNACATCCTAATGTTCCTGCAATCTGNCGGAACATCGGAAAGCCGGGCTGAGCCATTTTAACTTCATCACCATTTTCGAGTAAACAGCGTAAAATAACGTCAATCCCCTGATCTGAACCATTTGTCAGCAGCAAATTTTCGGTAGGCACACCTACATATTCACCCAACTTCTCCAGGAAATCACCATAGATCGGATATGCATGAATTCGATTTTTTAGTAATTCCGTAATTTTTTCTACAACTTCCGGAGGAGGAGGAAGAGGCGGTTCGTTAAAGTCCATCAGCATATACTCTTCCGGATCTCTATTTTCCAACGGAGGATTATAAAATCCCATGTTGGAAATTGCCTCCCGGACTTTTATACTTTGCNGTGAATTATCAACGGACATCTGTTTCTCACTCACCGATTGAAAACATGTGTTCCAGATCGTGCCTGGAATATGTATTGAAAGCAATCAAAGTTTCTGTTGCGGTTATACCCTTCAGTTCTCCAAATTTTCCGGCAATTGTATCAGCAATTTGTTCATTAGTGTTGACGCGTACAACCGCCACCAAATCATAACGTCCCGCCACAGAATAGACTTCCGAAATTTCCTGCATATTAACCAGTTGTTGTGAAACGTCCTTTATATGCTTTCGTTCAATATTTAAAAGAACCAGTGCTGTAACCATGATTTTCTCCTGTGTTAGGAATTGTTTACTTAAAATAAGTCTTATTCTAACAAAGCTAAATTATTTTCAAAAGGATTTTGTTTGCACTTCATAAGAATGACAAAATTCGTACATCCGTTATATTATCTTCTACTAGTTCTGCAAAAAAAATTCATACGATGTTAGCTGAAACAGGAGGCACGCTGCGTTTCGAAAATGACCGGCTAGTCCTACCTGTATCTTCACTAATTCAATGCAAAGTCGTAATCCAAAAGAGTTTAAGAAAATTTAAAGATGAAACGGTATTATTTAACTTTGCTCTGCGGACTACTCTGCGCTTTCTTCATCAGCGCTTCGCTTCAAGCAGCTACTCCAGCTTTGGAACTAGAAGCTAGTAAAAAAAGCTATGACCTAACCGCAGCTTTGGAAGTTCTCGAAGACCCTCTCGTGAATTAACCTTCCAGCAACTCCAAAGTGCACCACTTGCGGAGCGCTTCGTAGATTGAGTAGTATCCTGCTTAAACTCGTTCCGTGGCTCTGCAGCGGAATGAAAAAAGTGTGTCTTTGCTTAAAGAGAGAAATGTTGTTTGAGGCTACGCTAATCTCTAAGATTTCTCTCTACGTTCGAAATGACAAAGTTGGGTTTTTTAACTCGTTCCATGGCTCTGCTCCGGACTGAAATTCTGCGGGGATTCCTTTCCGGAATATTTTATCGCCTTTGCCCTGAAGTGAGACAATTCCTTATGACCAAATTGTGATAATAATTCTTCATAACATAAAATGGTTGACTTGAATCTCTCTTGAAATTTTCTTTGTACATCCCGCCTGCTACGGAGAGATGAGCTACCGTTCGTGAACTCCTCGCTAAAAACTACAGCCTTTGTGTTTCAACAGTACGTAGTCCGGGGCTACCGTTCGACTGAGCTCAATGTGCGTCAAGCCAATTTTCGCCTTTACCGATTTCCACCAGCAGCGGCACCTCAAGTCCAACGACATTTTCCATGGTCTGTTTAACCATTTCACAGAGTTCGTCAGCTTCATCTTTCAGGGTGTCAAAGACCAGTTCATCATGGACAGTCAGGATCATTTTTGAGAGCATTTGTTTTTCACGCAACTGTTGCTCAACAGCAATCATGGCGAGCTTAATAATTTCCGCCGCTGAACCCTGAATCGGCGTGTTGATCGCGGCTCCTTCGGCCATCCGTTTCAAAAGACCTTTTCCGTTAATGTCCGGAAGATAACGTCTTCTTCCGAACAATGTTTCTGTAAAACCCTCTTTACGCGCCTGTTCAAGAAAGCGTTCCTGCAATGCGTGAATGGTGCTGTATTTTTTAAAATATCGTTCAATAAATTCTTTTGCTTCAACTTTGGACGTTTTGGTTACAATTGAAAGACGCTCCGCACCCATTCGATAAATCAGCCCAAAATTAACTTCTTTGGCCCGGGAACGCATTTCACGGCTCACTTCTTTTTCCGGAACACTAAAAATGGCTGAAGCCGTCAAGGCGTGAATATCAAGGTTGCGGCGATATGCGTCCATGAAAGTTGGATCTTTGGAATAATGTGCCACCACGCGTAATTCGATTTGACTATAATCCGCAGAAACCAGGATATTATCTTTTCCGGAAGAAATGAAGGCACGGCGGATTCGACGTCCCTCGCTGGAGCGGACCGGAATATTTTGCAGGTTAGGATTTTCGGATGAAAGCCGCCCAGTCGCGGTTCCGGTTTGGCGGAATGTAGAATGAATACAGCCGCTTGCTTGATGAACAAAGGTCGGCAGCTGATCAACGTAGGTATTTTTCAGTTTGTTAATGGAACGGTAAACCAGAATGGTACGCGGCAATTCGTCTTCAGCAATTTTTTCCAAAGATTCTTCGTCTGTTGACATACGGTTGCCCAACTTTATTTTTTTNGGTTTAACCTTGTAACGNTCATGCAGACGNAGTTTTTCGTAGAGGATATTCTGCAACTCAATTACGGAATTTGGATTAAATTCTTCACCCGCTAATTCGATAATTTTTCCACGCAATTCGGTTAAACGACTTTCAAATTCAAGCGCAATTTTTGCCATCACGTCAAGATCAAGACGGATACCGGACTGTTCCAGTTTGGCCAAAGTTTCTGCTAAAGGAATTTCGATATTGCGAAAAGCAGCATCCATTCCGGTCTGTTTCAATTGCTCGGAAAGCAAGCGGTGCAAACGTAAAATGATTGATGCGTTTTCACAATGCAGAATATATTCGTTTTGATCCTCAATGTCCTCTTCGTCAAACATTGACAGCTGACTTTCTTTTTCAACAGTCTCAGCAGATCCCAAAGTTTTTCTACTTAAATTCAGTTTGCGTCCCAGCAAATATTCCAAGTCATAGCGTCTTGCCAGCGGATCTGCCAGGTGAGCAGCAAGCATTACATCTGAGCTAATTCCAGTTAACTCAATAGCAAGATTTGCAAATAACTGCACAGCTGTTTTCAGCCCATGAAAGATCTTTGGATTTGCAGTAGATTCAAACATTTTTTTGACTTCCGCAATCATTTCATTTTGTGGTACAGCGGTTTGACTAAAATCAAGATAGATACTGCGTTCCGTTTGCGAGCACAGCGCGAGTCCCTCAAGTTTTAAATCCAACTGGTGCTCGCCCTTGATATTCAGTGCAATTGCCAGTTCCTCTCCTGCGGAACACTCCCGCAAATAATCACGCAGCTGTTCCGTGGTTTCAACTTTTTCACACTCAATTTCCAAAACTCCGCGCTCGTTTTCCTCATTATACTCCAGCTCTTCCTCCGGTTCTTTAAGCGCTGAAGCCGCCACTTTTTGCACTGAATCTTTAGCTGAATCAGTTGATTTAGTTCCCCTTTTTTTCTGCAGACGATTAAGCAGAGTATTAAATTCAAGTTCTTCCAGCAAAGCAAACAATTCCGAATTATCATATAAATCTGTTTCTCCCAGATGAACTGCGTCAAGTTCAACCGGCAGCGGAACATGGCAATCAATTGTAGCAAGTTCCCTGGAGAGAAGTGCGCTCGCGTGTCCTGATGCTAATTTTTCTTTCAGGCTTTTTCCACTTATTTTTTCGAGATTTTCATAAACAGTTTCAATGTTGCCAAATTCTCCAATCAACTTCATGGCGGTTTTTTCACCAACTCCACGTACCCCTGGAATGTTGTCCGAGGAGTCACCCATTAGTCCGAGCATTTCAATTACTTGTTCCGGAACGCAGCCGAATTTTTCAAGGACTCCCGGAATTCCAATCCGTTCGTTTTTGTGATTGAGCATGACTATTTTTTCAGTTATCAACTGCATGAAATCTTTGTCGCTGGTAACCATCACACCTTCTATTTCTGCTTCATGACAAAGTCTCATCAGTGTTCCGACAATATCGTCCGCCTCAAATCCCGGCATTTTCAAATAAGGCAAATTAAGAGATTCCACCAGTTTAGGCAGATACGGCAGTTGCTCAACCAGATCTTCCGGCATTTTTTCTCGGGTCGCTTTATAGTCAGGATATCTCTTATGCCGGAAAGTCGGTTCAGATGAATCGGTAGCAACTGCTAAATAATCCGGCTTTTCATCTTCAATAATCTTTATCAACTGCATTATAAAAGCTCTAACACCACTGGTGTTTAAACCTTTTGAATTGATAAGAGGTGTGCGGATCATGGCAAAATAACCACGGTAAAGCACTGCCATTGAATCAACTGCGAATAGTCTTGGCATAATTAATTGAAGATTTAAGGATAAATGATTAAACTGTCAGGGACAAAGTACGGTTACAGGAGACTGTTTACTGCCTAAGACATTTTTTGCACAAAGGGTGCATCTATCTAGGGGATGATTTTTAGAAATTGAAATTTGTATTTAGCAACAACAGTAATTTGTCAATATGTCACGCATACGCTACCACATCCGCAATTTTTTTGTCGCAATAATATTGCTGACGTTGGGAGGAGTTTTCACGCTCCAAGCTCAGACCGGTGAGTTACGTAGACCCGGACAAGGTGTCCGTAACTTAGGTATGGGCAACACAGGTATTGGGCTAAGCTTTGACGAAAATGCTCTATTTTACAACCCGGCAGGACTGGCAAGCGTAGATTCTATTCTGGTTGGTTTCCCATTTTTATGGGAAGTTTCAAACGATTCAGTCAGTATTATCAAGGAAATCTCGAAACTAAGCGGTGATTCAACAACTGCGGACACAGTTGCCTTACTAATGGGCAAAAATGTTCATTTCCGGAGTTTAATTGATATAAACCTGGTTATGCCTTTTGGCGAGTTGATGACTTTCGGTGCAGCCAGCGGAGTAGAAACACAGTTTGATTTAGGGGTTAGAAATCCTGTTGCTATTGAAATTGATTTTGGCTTTCGTCTGGATAAAATTCAAAACTATGGTTTTGCCATGCCGGTTGCGCGTGGCCGCTGGCTGCTGGGTGCAGGAATTGAAACTATTGAGCGTTGTGATATCCCGTTAACAACCGCTACTTTCGGCACAGTTCTGAGTAGTTCAAACATCAGCAGTTCTTTTGGCAGCTGCTCGCTCACCGAACTGAAACGTGCACAAACTTATAATTTTGGTTTTCAAAAACGACTTGAAACTGCTTCTGCCTTAAAAATGACCTGGGGTATGACGGCCAATAATGTAGGCGGTTTAAAATTCAATCGTTCGGACAATGAAACCAGTCCCGCAGATCAAAATCCGGAATACAGCATGGGTTTTTCATGGCAGCCCTCCTGGGGACCAGTACGTTTACTCTATGCAATAGATATCCGTGACTTAGCGATGAAACATGCGGATGACACCTATTGCCAGTCCAGAAAAGGTACTGATTGTCTTTGGAAACGTTTGCACATAGGAACTGAAATTGGAATTTTTCCAATAGATTCCGGTGCAAGTACATTTGCCGTTCGTGCTGGTTTCAACCAAGGTTATTTTACCTATGGATTTGAGCTGAACCCATTTATATTTTTTCGTGGACTAAATATCCAATATGCGGTTTATAAGACTGAAACCGGAAGTCAAATCGGTGACAATCCTGATGAACGTAAAATTTTTCAACTTAATTTCGGATTTTAACTATGTTAATATATCTCCTGAAAAAGTTGAAATATCTGCAACTGAAAGCACGGTGGCATATTTTTTTAGTAATTTTTGTGGCTCTTTCCGCCTGCGGAGATTTGGTGAAAGAGTCTGACACCGGCGCTTGTAACAGTGCTCTCGACGCCAGAAACTACGATACAGCATTATCAGTTTGTACTTCAAGAAAAGACAAAGCCTCCGCTTATATGGGTAAGGCTGGCTATGATATCGTGAATCTGCTTAAATCATCCGGCACAACCACGTCCGCGTACACTGCGCCTTCAGGAGTTAGTTTAGGTACTGACGATGTTACAGGAGCATCTATTTTAAATATTCTCCAGTTGAGTGTAGCGGTTATCGCTGACGATACAACCCGGGCAGCAGCGATCACGAGTTCAAGAGATAATCTTGATAGTGCTTCCGCACTGCTGCATCCTTATCTGAGTGATAATAGTTCTCCTTTAACTACTGACGAAATTTATCTTAATACTTTCGCCCTTTCGTTCGCAATGCAGTTGAGCCAGATTATTACTTATGACAATGCAACAACCAGTACAAGCACAAGTCCTGGTGGTTCCGCGGGAAGTCTGACCTGTACTGAGGTTACAGGTGCGGACGGTACAGACGCGGCTGCAATGCTAGTAGCAATGGACGGACATCTCTGGACTTCCGAACGTGACGGAATGCAGTGCGCCCGGATGAAAAGCGCTATCGATGCGCTTAGTGGAAGTGAACAAACCGCGGTTTTAATTGAGTTAGTCGCCTGGGCAAGTGCGGGAGGTTTGTTACCGACTGCAATCCGTACTGCGGTATGCGATCCACTAGAGTCTATGACCACTTATCTCAGTAAACTATCTGACAGCGTCAGTAAACTTTCACTTTCCGGTGACAATACTGCCTCTATCACAAGTGCCCAGACATCTTCAGACACATTGTTGAAAACTGTAGGTTGTAAAGAGTAAACAATTCTTAACTGACAAGTACTTTTTAAAGCAGAAATACATATGTCAAAGTCAAAAACCAAGACTCCAGCCTCACCAACATTAAAAGACTGGGAAAAACAGGCTTCCCGCGAATTAAAAGGTAAAGCAACTTCTTCAATTCATTGGAAAACTACTGAAGGAATTGAAATAAAACCACTTTATACTGCCGAGGATTTAGAAAAACTAGGTTACAAAGAAACACTCTCCGGATTTTCACCTTTCACCCGTGGACCACGTTCCACGATGTACGCGGGACGTCCCTGGACAATTCGTCAGTATGCAGGATTTTCAACTGCAGAAGAATCAAATGCTTTTTATCGTAAAAATTTAGCCGCCGGCCAAAAGGGACTTAGCGTCGCTTTTGATTTAGCAACTCACCGTGGTTATGATTCCGATCATGAGCGAGTCGTTGGAGATGTTGGAAAAGCAGGTGTAGCAATTGATTCAGTAGAGGATATGAAGATTTTGTTTGATCAAATTCCCCTCGATCAAATGTCAGTTTCAATGACCATGAACGGTGCGGTTTTACCAATTTTAGCAGCATACGTGGTTGCTGCGGAAGAGCAGGGTGTGAAACAGGAGCAGCTCAGCGGAACCATCCAGAACGATATTCTCAAAGAGTTCATGGTACGCAACACATACATCTATCCGCCCGCTGCTTCGATGCGTATCGTTGGAGACATCATTGAACACACCAGCGCACACATGCC
>JGI26272J51733_1000705_pt1 | contig 16047 bp, 14 predicted proteins | sample SaaInlV_120m_DNA_FD_51733 | JGI IMG/M metagenome (IMG submission 51733) | reverse complement strand
GTATCTTCATCACTTGAATCTGCTTTTGTTACATCAGCCTCAAGCGGCAGGTTTTTGAGTTGAACTTCCTGCAGCAGTTTTTGATCCCAGGTAATTATTACGGAAACGTTAAAACGTTCCGGTGAAAGATACCGTGAGAGTAATTGGTCAAGATCGAGTTTAAGACTTTGTTCAAATGCAGCAGTTTTCAAACTTAAACGTTTACTGGTTGCATCCTGCAGTGGTACTGCAATGACAAAATTAGGACTGTCAATAGGATGGATTAAGTTTGACTGCAGGTCTCCACGCTGCAGAACAACACGCAGAATCCTTTTGTTACCCTGTGTCTCTTCTATCACAGTAACGGAATTTTTTCCACCATCAGTCCTTTGATTGAAAAGCACTTTTTTCTTCACCGGAAGTTCTGCTACAGGTTCGACTGTTTCTTCCGTCGTTGTACAGCCACTGAGAGCAAACACGAAGAATATGCTTACAACAAAAGTGAGTTTAAAAAACAAACGTATTAAGCTGAAATTATATAATAGTTTCATGATAAGCGTAGATCTTTGAAATACGTAATTAAAAAATTAAAATTTCCAGCCGATGGAAATAATTGATGCTNCGGATGCTGTGGCACTTTCGGAAGTTGTCAGCATTGCCANGTAGTNGTAGTTAAGCGTCAATTGTTCTGCTACAGAAAAACTGAATCCTGTCTTGAAATATGATGGATTATTGAAAGGTGTAACTGTCATCATACCTAAACCTGCAAGAAGAGAAAATGATACCTGCTCTCCTCCAAAGTTAAAAACGTCATAACTTATTGTACCGTCTATCAAAAAACCTGTGACTGATGAATCAATTTTATCTGTCAAGTTGGAGTTGTCATCACTCAACATTGCACCGCCGCCGGTAAAACTCCAGTCATCCGTAAGCCGTACCATTTTTTCTCCACCTAGTACGCGTGCCTGATGTTCAACAGTAACAACGCTGCCTGAAGTTGTGCTGGTGAAGGTAATAGGCACACTCAGCTTGCCGTAAAATGCGTGGATGTATGATCCACTTTTAGGTGGAGTTCCTGTCACTATTTTAGAAAAAACAATTTCTCCACCTTTTGCTTCATATGCATTAAGTGAAATGGAAAGCTGCTCGCCTTCACTGGTAAACACATCAATGTCAAGAAATCCCTCAACACCCAATTCTTTGGCAATCTCTTGGCGATATTTGTCGTCAGCGATGCCGCGGCTTATTTTTAGAAAACTTCCCGAAATGTCGGTACGGATTTGACCGCATGATTCACAGACGCTGACTTTTAACTTAATCAAACTGGTGAGTGTCTGTTGCAAACGTGCAGTTGCGACTTTGCGAAAACTGCTCGGCAAAGCATCTCCATATGAAATACTTGAAATTGCAACTGAACCGATTTTTTTCTGCATACTTTGCACGGATTCCACCAGACTTGGAGTCAGCTGTTCCAATTGTGAAATCTGTCGATCTTTCCAAAAAATCGCTTCCTCTTCTTCTGCTGCAACAGTTGTTAAACTTAAGGCTAAAACAAACTGTACCAAAAGTAATTTACGTGTAAAATTTATCATTTGATAATTGTCAAAAACTTGGTGTGTTTTTTGCTGATTCTCATACAGTGAAATAATATTTAGTCTTACTTAACTTCTGCAACCTTCCTGCCAAGATCATCAAAGTACAATGTTGAACCGAATAGTTCTTACAGAAAAAGATAAAATTACGACTTTGAAAGTAATTGATGAGTTGAGGCAAGTAGAAATCCAGACTGAAATGCAAGCAATTGTAAAAAGTTTAGCTTCTGCTAACACGCGAAAGGTTACTCTTGATTTGGATAATTTGCAAGTCTTAAGCAAGGATACGCATGAGCTTTTGGGGTTAATTATCAGGCATGTCCGACTACAAAACATTCCCATTTCCATAAGTGGAAGTTCAAAGTTGGATCCCGGAATTCTGCTGGCAATCTCTGAAGGCCGGCCTCAAATTATTGCACCGCAGCAACCGGAAAAAGAAGCTTTTACGATAAAGCCTAAATATTTTTCTCGTTTTTCAACACCGTTCTTTTCCAGCGAGCAAGATAACGTTGTGTTTAAGCGAGTGATTCCCGAAACTGTTAATCCGGAAAAGTATGCCACGGAAAAACCTTTTCTAAATGATAAACCGGAAGATGTTGAGATTGTCCTACCGAAATATGTTTCAGATAAATATTCACCCTGGTTCAGGCTTGGATGGCTGCTGTTTTTATGCTTTACCATAGTATCTTTGATTTTATTGTATTTGCTTTGGCCGGATTATCAGTCAGGAAAAATACTGCAAGTGTTTTTAGCAGACAACAAGACACAAGTAGTGCTTAACGCTGAACCGGAAGAAAATATTAGCGTTCCTGAAACCCCCATGCTTTCCCTGATAGAGGCGGTCAAAAACGGAAATAAGCCTGCTGTAGAGCAATTCCTGCTTTCCGGAACTGACTTGGAATTAAAAGACGAAAATGGTTTTACAGNATTGATGCATGCAGTCAAAACGCAAAATGTTGATTTTGTCAAATTATTGGCAGAACGTGGTGCTGAACTAGACTTGACGGATGAGTTTGCAGACACACCGCTTATTTGGGCTTCATCTATGAAAAATAAGGCAATTGTTAAATTATTGTTGGAGCACGGTGCAGATCCAGATACAGGAGATTTTACACCTCTCATGTGGGCTGCTTTTCATGGCGAGTTAGTAATGTTAAATTTATTTTTGGAATCAAGGGCGAATCTGAACGCTCGTACTCAAGCAGGCTGGACCGCCCTGATGTGGGCTGCAGAAAAAGGGAATACGCAGGCCATGTGGGAATTACTGAGACGTGGTGCCAGAGTAAACATACAGAATAATAAAGGAAAAACGGCTTTGATCTTGGCTGTCCGTAAAGGTAATCTCGGCACAATAGGATTATTGCTCAATAAAGGTGGCGATCCAGCNGTGGTTGATTTTGATAAAAANACTGCTGTAGATTATGCAAGAGAATTTCAACGTGAGGACGTTCTNCAGTTACTGGAAAAAGAAGTTGGTTTGCAATGATAATTTATTTTCATAAAAACTGGAATTTACTTAGCCGGTAGAGTTTGTAAAAGGGCCAGCAAAAGCTTCACTGCCTGCAGATTATGTCCGCCTCCAGGAATGAGGATGTCTGCGTAGCTTTTACTTGGTTCCACAAATTTTTCGTGCATAGGACGCACAGAAGCAAGATATTGCTTGGTCACGGAATCCACATTACGCCCGCGTTCGCACAAATCACGTTCTAAACGTCGAATGAATCTTAAGTCCGGCGGCACATCGACAAACACTATTAAATTCATCATTTCTCGCAGTTGACTGTCATTCAAAACAAGGATGCCGTCCACAATCAAAATCGGGCACGGTTCCACCTTTGTCGTCTCTGAGGAACGTAAATGNAGAGCAAAATCATAAATNGGNACTTNCACACTTTTTCCGGAAATCAGTTGTTTAATCTGCTCAACCATCAGTTGAGTTTCCAGTGAATCCGGATGATCGAAATTTATTTTGTGACGTTCCTCAATTGTTAATTCAGGACGGTGACGGTAATATGAGTCATGGTGGATAACAGCCATTTTCTGCGGACCTAACTTTTCTTTAAGCTCCTGTACGATGGTAGATTTTCCGGAACCGGAGCCACCGCCGATTCCCATCACGAAAGGTTTTGCTGTTGTCATAGGAAGTAAAACGTCAAATATAAATTTTGTAAAACATACGCAGGGACATAATCATCAGGAAAAGTGCAAACCAGCGTTTGAGTTTGTCTTTATCAAGTTTATGAGCCAGTTTTGCTCCCTGCGGTGCCATGAACATTGTTATTGGGAAAATGAAAAGAAAGCTCATCAAATTAAAATATCCGAAGCTTAATTGAGGAAGATTTGGATTGTACCAACCGCTGAAAATATAACCGATTGCTCCTGGTAGTGAAATCATCAAACCTAAACTTGCTGATGTTCCAACTGCGCTCAGCATAGGCAAACTGTAAGCAGTAAAGTAAGAAGTGAAAAAGACACCTCCGCCGATTCCCATTATTGCTGAAAGCAGACCGATCAGACCTGCTGCACTCCACTGCTTTGAAGCTGCAGGTAATTCTTTAGCAAGTACGAAATGGTTTTTCCGTAATAAATTTAGTGCAATCAACATTGTCAGCGTGGCGAAAACCGCTTTGAGTGTATCTCCACTCAAACTACCACCAAGCCATGAACCAAGCAGCGCGCCGAACATCACCGGAATTGCAAGTTTGCGGAATAAAATAATGTTGCCTGAACCACGTTTGTAATGGGACCAGGCGGAGGTGATTGAGGTGGGTACGATAATCGCCAGTGATGTCCCAACTGCCATGTGTGCNGTGACTTCAGCTGAATAACCCAGTTCATCAAAGGCATAGAGTAAGGCCGGCACTAAAATGATTCCACCGCCGACGCCGAAAAGACCTGCTAACAAACCCGCAAATGCACCTGAAACAAACAGCAAACCCAACAGTGAAATAATTTCAGGATTGTTAAAAATGGATTGCATGTAATGTCGATTTATTTTTTTGCCGGTTTCTTTTTACTTGTTCCTTTTAAATTTGGAAAGCAAATAGGCAGTACATCTTCAAATGTTTTCACAAAATGCGGTTTGATGCCTCTAGTTATTATCTCATCCAAATCCTCAAAATCTTTTTGATTTTCTGCAGGAAAAATTAATTGAGAAATACCGGTACGTCTGGCAGCAATTGTTTTTTCTTTTACTCCACCAATAGGCATAACCAAACCAGTAAGAGTTAACTCTCCAGTCATGGCAATATTAGGAATAATTGCTTCATTTGCAACCAGTGAGTGAAGTGCGCAAGCCATTGTAATACCCGCAGAAGGTCCATCTTTAGGAGTAGCTCCTGCCGGTACGTGCATGTGGACAAAGTTTTCTGCAAAGAATTTTTTAATTCTTGCATCACTACTGCCTTTTGAACGGATATATGTGTAAGCAATTTCAGTTGATTCTATCATCACATCACCAAGTTGGCCTGTCTGCTTGAATCCCGGATTCTTAGCTTCCACAAAAGATGCTTCTATGAACAAAGTTGCTCCGCCGACACTTGTATATGCGAGACCAGTTATGACTCCAACTTTAGGTTTTTTGTAACGTGTTTCTTCTGCGAAAGTCTTGCGTCCCAACATTTCAGGCAGATCATCTTTAGTAATCTTAACATTTTCAATTTCTTCCTCTACAATCTTACGTGCAGATTTTCTCATTATTTTTTTAAGATTGTTTTCCAGACTTCTTACACCTGCTTCTCTGGCATAACCATCAATTATTTCACGTAGAACAACTTTCGGCAGAGAAAACTGTGACTTCTTGAGTCCATGTATTTTAAGTTGTTTTGGTAAAAGATGTTTACGTGCAATTTGCAGTTTCTCTTCCAGGATATAACCTGAAAGCCGGATGACTTCCATCCGGTCGAGCAAGGCAGGTGGGATCGTGTCTGTTTGGTTTGCAGTACAAATAAAAAGTACTTTTGAAAGATCAAAGCGTACATCAAGATAATGATCAAGGAAATCTTTGTTCTGTTCAGGGTCTAATACTTCCAGCAATGCAGATGCAGGGTCTCCTTGAAAACTTGCGCCAATTTTGTCTATTTCATCCAGCATGATTACTGGATTTGCCGTTTTACAGGTTTTCATCGCATTTATAAATTTTCCTGGGAGTGCCCCAATATATGTACGCCGATGCCCTTTTATTTCCGCTTCATCACGCATACCGCCTAGAGAAAAACGGTAAAATTTACGTCCTATTGCTCTGGCAATTGACTGCCCCACAGATGTTTTTCCTGTTCCAGGAGGACCAACCAGCAAAACAATTGATCCTGCGAGNTCNCCNTTTATGATGCCCACAGAGATCAGTTCGAGGATCCGATCTTTGACATCTTTTAAACCATAGTGGTCACGATTTAGAATTCTTGCTGCACGCTGGATATTAAAGACATCTTTACTGTAAATACCCCACGGTAAAATTGTCAGCCAGTCCAGATAAGTTCGAGTAACATGATATTCTGGCGATGAAGGTTCGATTAAACGCATTTTCTCCAATTCTTCTTCAATACGCTCTTTGCCCTCTTCAGTAAGTTTTAGTTTCTTTATGCGTGCTTCATATTTCTCGGTCTCACTTTCTGAACCTTCTTTGGTGATACCTAACTCTTTTTTAATTTCCTTNAGTTGTTCACGCAGAAAAAATTCACGCTGCTGTTGAGACATCCGATCTTCTACACGCTGGGATATTTTTACCTGAAGTTTTGCAACTTCGAGTTCATGCCTCAGCAAATTTAAGGCTTTTTCAATACGTTCCTTGATGCTCATTGTTTCCAATATTTCCTGCAACTCCTTTCCGGATGCAGTTGTCATGGATGCCGCAAAGTCAGCAAGTGTTGCAGGATCTTTGAGGTTAATGCGCCCCATCAACAGACCTAACTCTTCCTTGAACAATGGATTCAGCTGAACCAATTCTTTAATAAAATTGATAATAGAAACGGAAAAGGCTTTTAATTCATACTCAGATTTTTGATCGTCTGTACCCTGTAGATATTCAACTTTTGCTCTGTAGACAGGATCTTCGGCAATTATTTCAAGAATTTCAAAGCGCTCCATGACCTGCACTATTATATGCATCGGATCATTACCATGCTTTGATGCCTGTACTATCCTGCCAACTGCTCCTATATTTGCCAGGTTGTCCGGAACATTTTCTGCTTCAGTCTCGACATTCGGCCCATCAGGTTCATAACTGTAAACCAGACCGACATATTTCAAAGGTCCTTTTAATTCATCCTCTAATACTTTTTCCAGTTTTTCATCAGAAATGATAACCGGCAGCAGCATTTTTGGGAAAAGCGGACGATCATAGAGTGGTACGATGAGCAGTGAATCCGGAAAAACATCTTCACTGATGACGAGTGCTTTTTCTTCAGTGATTGTCTCTAAACTGTCTCCATCTATTTCTATTACTTCCTCTTGAGGATCATCATCGGTTTCTAATTCAGGATCAGGAGATTTACTCATAGTTTTTTTTAATTATTTTTATTTAATTATTGCAGTTTAGGAATAGTATTAATTTTATTTCTGCGGTTTTGGAATTGTTCCACAGTCTGAACACCATTATCCAATATCGGAAGAGGATGGTCTAGCCAGAAATTACTTGAGATGAATTTTTTGGATCTTGCTCAATGAACTAAGAGTAGGTTTATCTATTGGCTTTTATCCGCCAATATAGCGAGGGATGTTAGTGAAAATGCCGGACATGTAGGTCGTTGCCTGTGAGAGGAACCAAGGGAAAAGGAATGCTAAAACAGCCATCATTGCACCCATTTTAGGAATGATAGCCAATGTCTGCTCCTGGATCTGAGTAACCGCTTGGAAAATTGAAACCAGTAAACCCACAACAAGTGCGCCAATCAGCATAGGTGCCGCAAGCAGGGTAGCCATCCGCATGGCTTCAATCATGATTGAGACTACAAGCGCTTCTGTCATAAATTTCTCGTAATTAAAATGATTAAAGAGAGTTAGAAATCTACAAAACTTTTGACCATTGAACCAAGAATCAAGTGCCAGCCGTCAACAAGTACAAAGAGCATCAGTTTAAAAGGTAATGAAATCATCACCGGCGGCATCATCATCATACCCATTGCCATCAGGATTGACGCTACAACCATGTCAATCACCAGAAACGGGACATATAATAAAAATCCGATTTGAAATGCGACTTTAAGTTCACTAATTACAAAAGCAGGAATCATCACCCAGATCGGAATGTCATCGATGTTTTTCGGACGTTCTATTTTAGCAATACGAACAAACAAAGCCAGATCTTTTTCACGGGTAAATTGTCCCATGAATCGTTTGATTGGTAGAGCAGCACGATCCATAAATTCCTGCTGTGATATCGTCTCTTCCAAATAAGGCTCAAGCGCGGCTGAATTGACTTCTTCCCAGACAGGCATCATCACAAACAACGATAGAAACAAGGCCAGTCCAATCACGATTTGGTTAGACGGTGCCTGTGGAGTGCCGATAGCCTGACGCAAAAATGACAATACAATCACAAAGCGTGTGAATGATGTTGTCATGATCAAAATGGCCGGAGCCATTGTCAGGACTGTCAGTAAAAAAACAATCTGTAAAGTGGTAGCTACCTGTTGTGGTGAAGTTGCAGAATCTACAGAAATATTGATTCCCGGAATCGGCGATTGTGCATACAGAGGCATACCAACACAAAAAATAGCCAGCAGGAAAAAACTGCGCAGTATGAAGCTCATGCTGTCACAACTACAAACTGATTGCCAACCGCCAGAGAAACAATTATTGCTGAACTCTGAACTGACTTCCTCTTTTATTTTTAATGCTGAACGAGGCATGTGATTATTTGATGGGCTTTAAGAATTTTAGACGTTCGGATAGTCTATTTGCAAATTCCTGCATCATTTTATTACCATGCAATATTTTTCCAGTTTTGTCTGCTGATTTTGAAAAACGCATTCTGCTTTGAACTTTAGAACCACCATTTTTATTATTTGACTCAGCAAGGCTATTTTTATCGCCAGCATTGGGTTTTAGAAAAACACCTTTTTCCTGTCCTTCCAACTCCATAGACGCAGATAAATCTTCTTCCTTTGTCTCAGTCAGTGTTTCCTCAGAATTAATATTTTTATCTTCCTGCTCTAGAGTTTTTAAAAAATCAGCCTGCATATGATCCATGTTTATTTCATTTGTTTTCTCATCAGTCTTGGCAGAATAGAGAAATTCCTGATCAGTTTCATCATGTAATTCTGCAATCAAGTTTATGGAAGTAGGTGTTACACCGCACGCAAATAAACGGTCGTTCATGTTAAAAACTATTATCTTCTGTTTTGGTCCTACATGGTAGCTTGAGACCTGACGAATCCGGATATTCCCCTGCATTGCAGAAAATCTTCCGCTGAAAAAACGATTATAAATATATGCAATTAAATAAATAAGCAACAGCACGAACAGCAAAGCAAAAACTAGTGTCAGTATAGTCTCAACCCAATCCTGTGCAGGCATTGGGAAAAGTTCTCCAGATTGATCAGAACTTGAATCTACTGTTGCTACTTTGGAAAATGTTGAAGGAAAAGAAGAATCTGCTTTGACTCGTTGACCAATTTCATCCGTCAGTACTTCAGTGTTTGAAAGAGCAGGATTCGTAGATATTTTAGCAGGTAAAATCACCAGCAAATTGTTGCCTGCAGGATTTATTTGCGGGTGACCTAAAACCACCCGTGAGGATTTCGGCAGAATATCTAAATGAACTATATTTGTATTGGGAACTTGAACCGCACGGACTGCTTTAATAAAAGAATCTGCTTTTGGGACTGTCAGTAAAGCTAAGGCGGTATCTATCTGGGCTGAGTCAAGTCGCAGACTCATTGAGCCTGACTCAAAATTTATTAAAGGATTTCCGCTAAATTCTCTATCAAACTCTAATCGAAGCTGTGAGGAATTTTCAAGGGAAATGACTTCAATGCTTTTCAGCGTACGTACTTCGGATGCCGCAACAGGTAAAATCATACCTGCCCATAATACCAGCGAAATTCCTACTTTGAGCCAGGCTGGTCTCACGAAACTCATGCTTTTTTTCCTCAGAGTGCTGCAAAGCGATTATCCGGACTGATNATGTCCGTTATACGTACTGCAAATTTTTCATTGACTACAATTACTTCTCCACGTGCAACCAGTAAATCATTGGCGCGAATATCAAGAGGCTGGCCTACCATGCTATCAAGTTCGATTATTGATTCCTCGTCCAACTCTAACAGATCACTGATCAACATCTGTACTCGTCCTACTTCCACTACGATTGAAAGCTGAACATCAAACAGAAAGTTGATATCGATATCTCCAGCCACAGCAGGAGCCTTTGCTGCTCCTGTTTCATCACTAGCTTTTGCTGTACCGTCGACCTCTTGTCCTTCCTGTTGATCTCCTGCTCCATCACTCTTAACCTCGGAGAGGATCTGGTCTCTGTTTGCTTTAAGTTCACTTTCAACGTCTGACCAATCCAGGTCATCCAGATTTTCGAAAGATTCTTCTTCTTCTGCCATCGATCAATGTTTCCAGGTCAAAGTTTAAAATTTCATCATTCAGGTTACAAGTTTAAAGACAACTCTACAACCAAAATCCCTGTTTATCTGTGCATAACCAGCATTGAGTTCTGCTAACTTGCCTGCANAGCATGNTTTAAACTACTGTCTGTAAAATTCCAGAAAAAGTATTCTACGTACAGGCAGTGTATCTTCCCAGATTGTTTTATTGGGAAAGAGNGAATTCAGACGGTTTTGCAAATCATTTTTNATAACCGCTNGATTTTTTGTNTCATCAAATTGCTCAACCGTAATTGAATTAAGATGGGTAATCACCAGATCTTTAACAATGGGCATTCTGGCCAGCATCCATTCTTTGGCAGCTCCATTTTCAAAAGCCAGTTGAATACTGCTTTTAAGAAAATATTTATCTCCTGGCATATTCACTACAAAAGTACCAAGATCCAAATATTGCGGATCCTCCAGTGGAGGAGGGCCTTCTCGGATGACTTTAATTTCCTCAACCTCTTTTTCTTGAGCGTGCAAAGCAGATGCAAAGAAAAACAAACCTGAGATTATCAGTAACAAACCAACCGTATATTTTATAAGACTGCCGGTCCGTTGGTTACTGTTCCGCTTGCTGAATTTTTCCTGTGACTTTACGTCCATCTCTGTCCCTCGTCTGCCTAACAGTTGAGGTAGATCAGGCAGACTAATATACTTTAAATTCCAAGTGACTTTTGACACTCCAGCTTCATGATTCAGCTTATGCATAACAGCTGTCACTGGATTACAAATTCCTCAAACAACACTTTTTTGATAGGTTCAGGATCTTCCCATTCAGGCTTGCTGGGGAAGAGCTGACTGATAGCGCTGATCAGCCTTTGTTTNAGGGCTTCTCTTGCATCAGATTGTTTGACATCCTCTACCGATAATTCCTGCAGNTCTGCCAGCACAAGGTCTTTGACCTCAACCAGCCTGACCGATAGATACGCGGAAGCGCCGGGTTCNCTGAGCATCAGTTGAATGGTTGTTTTTAAAAAACGACGACCGTCTTTAAGGTTTACCACAAAGCTTTCAAGCGGTAGAAAAATCGGTTCTGCCAGCGGTTCCGCAACGTCTGACACCTGTTGTTCCACTTCAGGCAATTCTTCTTCTTCTCCTCCGGACATCAGTAAAAAAACGACTATACCAATAACAAGCAACAACACAACCGCAACGATGATAATGATCATCTTCTTTTTACCGCCGCCGCCGCCTTCTTCATCTGCCATAGCATCTCCTTTTGTAAACTGTGATTATTAATAATTTATTTGGCGAATACCGTACGATAAATAACTTTTAGAAATATATCTTTTTTTGCATTCGCAACAAGCTCTCATTTTTCTACGTGCTTTAACATTTTAACCGGATTTCGCCCAAGCTCGCGGTGATCCCTGATAATAAAGTTCAGGATATCTGCTGCGGGCTACTTTCAGCATTGCCAAAAATTTTGGTACGTATTCATGTGTTTCTTTACGCAGCTTTAATTTCCAGAAATTTCGTGTACCCTGAGATTTTATTTGACGAGCCATATAATTCGGACCACCGTTGTATCCAGCCAATGCTAATTCCCAGTTGTTGTCAAATTTTTTGCCGAGAATTTTTAAATAACGTGCTGCTGAGTGGGTTGATTTACGCCAGTTCAGTCGATCATCGGATAACCAATCCACCGCTAATCCATAATCAGTAGCAGTTGCTTTGGTGAACTGCCACATGCCTCTCGCATGTCCTGAGTCTGCTTTACTGTCAAAACAAGATTCCAGAATTGGCAAATGCGCAAGTTCCGGAGGCAGCTGGTATTGATAAAAAACCCGATGTATATAATAAAGATATCTGCTCGAGCTTGCACGGTCCAGACAGGTTTTAACGTGTTTGTTTTTCGAGTAAACGTTTACGTATTTATTTATCCGTGAATTGGACTGTTTCCAGACCGCGCTTTTGCTGTACTCTCTACTACCTGGCAAGCTAGATGATTTTGTGCTGCAACCTGCAAAAATTAGTATTGAAACCAGCAGCAGCCATTGATATTTAATATTTATAGGTCTGCTAAACTGCTGATTCAATAATAGCGATGCGTAGTCAAAGTTTCGCAAGAAAATATTTGGCCTGGGTAAAGACATGACAAGTTTTTAAACGCATGTTTTTGCTGATCTTTTTTGTTGAATATTCCAAAAACGGCAGAGCCGCTCCCTGAGACTAATGCACCAAATGCACCATTTTGAAGCAATAAAGATTTCAGTTCAGACAAGAGCGGATATTGAGAAAGCAAAGAAGTTTCAAACTGATTGTTTAAGTGACTTTTTAAATCCGTAAAAGACTTAACTTGCGGAAAGTCTGTACGATCTTCCGGTATACAATTTTGGTATGCAACGGGTGTAGGAATTGAAAGATCAGGTTTAATTATCACCAGCAGAAATTCAGGATATTCGATCAAAGGATTTAACTTTTCACCGCGTCCACGGATTTCGCAAGGCACAGGTTCCAGAAAAAAAGGTACGTCTGAACCAAGTTCCAGCGCAAGTTCAGAAAGCGTCTCCTTCGTTAAAAGACCTGCTGGCGAGGAAGGTAGACGAAAAATGTGGTTCAGCGCTTGAAGAGTACCGGCCGCATTTCCGCTGCCTCCACCAAGTCCCGCGCCGGAGGGAATATGTTTTTTCAGCATAATATCTATATCCGCAATTACACCGGCTGCTTTTTCAAATAATCTTACTGCACGTACCACCAAATTTTCTTCCGGAGGTTCGGAGAATGTCGCGCCGTTCATCTGGAAATTCAGCCCCTTTTTATTATTTTTGCTGAAACTCAATGTGTCATACAAACTGACCGGCACCATGTGCATGTACAGTTCGTGAAAGCCGTCCTCTCGTTTGCTTAATATATAAAGCAGCGGATTTATTTTAGCGGGTGTCAGAATTTCCATCTAAGCCAAACCACAGGCCCAGGTCAGCCACTGCACATCTTCCGGATTATCCAGCAGAGGCGAAATTTCATTAAAAACAAGTTGATGATATTCATCCAGCCATTGTAGTTCCTCNACTGANAGTATGTCTCTGTCAATCAATCTGCGTTCAAANGGAATCAGTGTCAGAGTTTCAAAAGCGAGCCAGCCTTTACCGCCAGGATGTTCCNGAAGTCCTTCGGCCTTTTTGACTACGTTTAGATTTTCAAGACGAATCCCACCCCAGTTATGTTCATAATATCCAGGTTCATTTGAAAGNACCATTCCTNNCTGCAGAGCCACATCATAGGCAACAGGTGAGATCCGCTGGGGGCCTTCATGCACATTCAAAAAAGCACCCACACCATGTCCGGTTCCGTGACCATAATCCAAACCTGCATTCCAAAGTCCGGAACGTGTAATGGAATCCAGAGAGGCTCCAGTTGTTCCTTCAGGAAACACTTGTCTGGCCAACCGAATATGTGCCTGCAGTACCAAAGTGAAAGTCCGTTTCTGCTTCTCATCGGGTTTGCCGAGAATGACTGTCCGAGTTGCATCTGTGGTTCCGCCCGCACACTGGATTCCGGAATCTACTAGCAGCAGATCACCACTCTTCATTGGATTTGTTGAATCTGGATTTCCGTAATGCACAATTGCGCCGTTCGGACCAGAACCGGCGATTGTGTTGAAACTAAGATCCGAGAAATCATCTGCTTGTGTATATGCTTCATAAAGCCAGTCGGAGTACTCTTTTTCGGTTACAGGCTGTCCGCTATCAATTGCTTGTTGTAAACGTCGGAAACTCTTTACAACTCCAACTGCGGCCTGCTTGTGTGCATTTTTTGTGGAGCTGATCTCAGTTGGGTTTTTAAGTGCTTTTGCTAAAACGATGGGATTTTTCTGTTCTATGACTTGCTCTCTTGAAAATGCGAGACGAGTACCCATAGTAATTGTTGATGGATCAAGCCAGGCTTTCACATTTTCTGTTTGCGCAAGTTCTGTTAAAAATTCCGCATATTCAGCATATGGCCTGAACTCCCAGTCCGGGCAATGCTCGCTTAAATCCGCTTCCGGATGATGGCAAAAGCACAATGCTCTATCCTGAAAAATAGCGGCATATGCTTCAAATACCGGATTGTACTCAATATCACTACCGCGTAAGTTAGTGAGCCAGGCAATTTCGTCAAGCATGGTTAACAGCAAAACATCCGCTTTGCTGTCTTTTCCAATTCCGGATTCATTCATTTCCTTCCGCACAAACTCTAACTTGTCAGCGCTGGACTTTCCTGTGTATTTCAAAGCAAGAGGGTAGATCTTGTTTTTGGGAGGATTTGGTCGATTATGCCAAACACTGTCCACCAAATTTGGAGTAATCGCTTTCAAAGTGTGAGTTGATTTTCCAAGAGCATTTTCATAACGCCGCCATTCTTTTGGACTCATCACGAAAGGATCTGCTCCTACTGTTAAAGCTTTTTTTGAACGGGAGGCAATCCATTTTTGAGGATCAAACACACCTTCATTGCCTAACTTCTGAATGTCAAAATTCTCACCGCAGGTCTGCTCTGCCTGCAAATGATAACGTGAATCAACAAAAAGTTGGGAACGTCCATCAACACAAAATACTGCAGTTCCGGCTGATCCGGAAAAACCAGGTGAATTACCGGTTGATGTTGAAGCCCGCAAACGCCAATTCTGTGCAGGGAGATATTCATTAAGGTGTTCATCTGCTGAGACAACAACGAGCATGTCTAATTCTTGTTCGAGCATCGCCTGACGTAGTTTTTGTATCATAGTTGTTTGGTTTTCTGAAATATGCAGGATTATCAGCTTTAAAAAGTTTTCAGCAAATTAATCTACTGAGTAACAGTCACAAAAATAAAGCTTTTTAACGGAAAGAGTATCGCCGTGCTTAACACGGCTTTATTAAGAGGAGATGTCAGTATAACTCAGGAAGCCTTCGGTCCTGCTTGTATAATTTCATCGCTGGAACCTTCTTCAAACTGTTTGAAGTTTTCTTGAAACATGTTTGCCAGCTTTAAGGCTGCTTTGTCATAGGCATTCCCGTCAGACCAGGTATTACGTGGCTTCATAATTTTATTTGGAACTTTTGGACATTCTGTTGGAACTTCAAAACCAAACAAATCATTATGGTCTGTCGGCGCGTTCTTCAAGGTTCCATCCAAAATTGAATCAATGATTGAACGTGTGTACTTGAGTGACATACGCTCACCTTCTCCATAACCACCGCCGCTCCAGCCCGTGTTCACCAGCCAAACAGAAGTTCCATTTTGTTCAATACGTTTTGCTAACAGTTCTGCATATTTACTGGGATGCCAAACCATAAACGCTGCTCCAAAACACGCGGAAAAAGTTGCTTCTGGTTCAGTTACTCCCATTTCTGTGCCTGCGACTTTAGCAGTATAACCGCTGATGAAATGATACATGGCCTGCGCTGGTGTAAGTTTGCTGACAGGAGGCAGCACACCAAAGGCATCGCAGGTCAGGAAAATGATATTCTGGGGATGTCCTCCCATGCAGGGTATTTTAGCGTTTAAAATATATTCTATCGGATATGAAGCCCTTGTGTTCTCCGTCATGGAAGTCCCGTCATAATCAACAACGCGTGTGGCTTTGTCATAATCAACATTCTCCAGCACTGTTCCAAAACGGATTGCCCTGTAAATGTCGGGTTCTTTATCTTCAGAAAGGTTTATACATTTAGCATAACAACCGCCTTCAATGTTAAAAACTCCATCGTCCGTCCAGCAATGTTCGTCATCACCAATAAGTTCACGTTTAGGATCTGCGGACAGAGTTGTTTTTCCTGTTCCGGACAAGCCGAAAAAGACTGCAACATCACCATCTTTGCCTTCATTGGCAGAACTGTGCATCGAAAGAATACCCTGTTTCGGCATGATGTAGTTCATGATTGTGAAAACACCTTTCTTCATTTCACCGGCATACT
>JGI26272J51733_1000703_pt1 | contig 16066 bp, 10 predicted proteins | sample SaaInlV_120m_DNA_FD_51733 | JGI IMG/M metagenome (IMG submission 51733) | reverse complement strand
ATCTAGTGTCGTTGCGCCAATACAACGAAGTTCACCACGCGCCAGAGCGGGTTTCAGAAGGTTTGACGCATCTACCGCCCCCTCTGCAGCTCCTGCCCCCACAACCGTATGCAGTTCATCAATAAAGAGGATTGATTGCCCTTCAGATGCATCAATATCTTTTAATACTGCCTTTAAACGATCCTCAAACTCTCCCCTGAATTTTGCACCGGCAATCAGTGCACCCATATCCAGAGACCTGACTCTTTTATTTTTCAACCCTTCCGGGACATCACCGTCAACAATCCTGAGTGCGAGACCCTCTGCAATAGCCGTCTTACCCACACCCGGTTCTCCAATTAACACTGGATTGTTTTTAGTCCTGCGTGATAATACCTGGATTACCCGTCTTATTTCATCATCACGCCCGATAACCGGGTCTAATTTGCCCTTAGACGCTAACTCTACCAGATCTTTGCAGTAACGTTCTAATGCCTGATATTTCTCCTCAGGATTCTGGTCAGTAACTCTCTGACTCCCCCTGATATCCTTTAGTGCTGCAAATATATCTGTGCTATTAACACCAGCTTCAAACAGTATTTTTCCGGCAGCATTCTGTTTATTATCTGTCAGAGATATTAGAAGATGTTCTGTGCTTACATATTCATCCTTCAATCTACCAGCTTCAACAGTGGCCTTGTTTAATATATCTTTCAATTCATTACTGATAAATTGCCCCTGTACTCCACTCACTTGCGGCAATAGTTGAACTGCTTTATCTGTTTTGGCAAGGACTTCATCACTATTCACCCCCAGTTTTTTCATAATAGGGACTACTACTCCCTGTTGCTGCTTAAGCAGGCTGACAAGAAGATGTAAAGGTTCTACTTGCTGGTGTCCTTTTGAACCTGCAAACTGTTGTGATTCCTGTATTGCATCCTGTGCCTTTATGGTAAATTTATCTAATCTCATTTTGTAAACCTCCAACTATGAAAACAAAAAAAGCCGGGATAAACCCGGCTTTTTTTTACTATTAATACTCACTTTTTTCCACATATAGTGGAATAGAATTACCGAATCTTATTCTTTGACCTCGTAATCAGCATCAATGACATCGTCACCTTCTTTATCTTTTTTAGAATCTTTTCCGTCTGGAGATCCTTCACCATCAGAAGGTTCTTCGGATGACGCGTCCGCACCTGCGGCTGCCTGTTGTTCCTTGGCAGTTGCTTCATACATAGCCTGAGACAATTTATGAGAAGACTCCTGAAGCTCATCTACGGCCTTCTTGATTTCCTCAACATTCTTTTCTTCTTTTACTTTTTTCAGCTTTTCCAATCCCTGGTTTATTTTGTCCTTGTCTGCCTCATCGACCTTATCGCCATGTTCTTTCAGGGTATTCTCAGTCGAATATATTACCTGATCAGCCTGGTTAAGAGCATCTATGACTTCCCTGTTCTTTTTATCTTCTTCAGCATGCAGTTCTGCTTCCTTCTGCATCTTCTCTACTTCTTCTTCAGACAGACCAGATGATGATTTTATCTGGATAGAATGCTCTTTACCTGTACCAAGGTCTTTAGCTGACACATGTAGAATACCATTTGCATCAATATCAAAAGAGACCTCTACCTGAGGAACGCCTCTTGGTGCTGATGGTATTCCTGTTAATTGAAAGCGACCGAGAGTACGATTGTCGGTAGCCATTGAACGCTCACCCTGTATTACGTGTATATCTACTGCTGTCTGATTATCAGCTGCAGTTGAGAATATTTCCTTTTTGTTAGTAGGTATAGTAGTATTACGCGGAATAAGAACAGTACAAACACTACCTAATGTCTCAATACCTAATGAAAGAGGAGTAACATCCAACAACAAGACATCGTGAACTTCACCCGCAAGCACGGCGCCCTGTATTGCGGCACCGAGTGCAACTACTTCATCAGGATTTACACTTTTATTCGGTTCTTTTTTGAAGACTTCATTTACCAGTTTTTGAACAATAGGAGACCTTGTTGTTCCACCAACAATTATCACCTCGTCTATCTCATTAGGGCTGACTTTTGCGTCTTTCATAGCCATTTCACAAGGTTGACGACACTTTTCNATAAGGCTACCTATCAGTTGTTCAAACTTTGCCCTTGTCAAACTCATGGTTAAATGTTTTGGCCCAGCCTGATCTGCNGTTATAAATGGCAGATTGATCTCTGCGGTTGTTGACGTTGAAAGTTCACACTTAGCCTTCTCAGCCGCTTCTCGAAGCCTCTGCAAAGCCATGTGATCCTGTCGGAGTTCAATGCCCTGCTCTTTTTTAAACTCGTCAGCAATATAATTCAATAGCAGCTGATCAATATCGTCTCCACCCAGGTGTGTGTTACCATTTGTAGAAAGAACCTCAAAAACTCCTTCACCAACTTCCAGGATTGAGACATCAAAGGTACCGCCACCAAGGTCAAAAACCGCTATCTTTTCATTTTTCTTCTTATCAATTCCATATGCTAAAGAGGCTGCAGTCGGCTCATTAATAATACGAACTACATCCAGACCAGCTATTGATCCAGCATCTTTTGTTGCTTGTCTCTGGCTGTCATTAAAATAAGCAGGAACCGTAATTACGGCTTTCTTTACTTCTGTACCCAGATAATCCTCAGCCGTTTTCTTAAGATTCTGAAGCACCATTGCAGAGATTTCAGGAGGAGTAAAACTTTTTCCTCTTGCTTCCACTTTTACTAGTTCTTCAGGACCGCCAGCTATTTCGTACGGTACAAGTTTCTCTTCCTCTCCAACTTCATTGTGTCTCCTACCCATAAAACGTTTAATAGAGAATACCGTGTTTTTCGGATTTATAACAGCCTGCCTCTTAGCAAGTTGTCCAACCAGGCGTTCATCCTTCTCAGTAAAAGCCACAACTGAAGGAGTAATCCTGTTTCCTTCGGAATTTGTTATTACTTTCGGCTGATCGCCTTCCATTATGGCCACCACAGAATTAGTAGTTCCCAGATCTATACCAATGATTTTTTCCATCAAATTCTCCTTATAATATTAAATTCAATACTTTAGCTTAATCAGCTATATAATTGTTTTACCTTTTCTTAAATGAAGATTATGCTCGACTTTCTTATAGCAGACTTAAGAAGTTGAACTTTAATCACAAAAATCTTCTGATCTAGAGAATTAGCAAACTATATACCATATATTTTACAGATCTGATAACTAGTTGTAATAGCAGGACTTATGAATGGATTATTAATTTATCCATACACGTTTATTTCTTTCCACAAGCAGAATATGCCATAATGGCAGTTGGCAACTGAAGAGAAGATCACGGCATGACAAACGATATTGCAGAATGGAGTTACTGCGGGACTAAGCTCAGTTTTGCAGAGTACTTAGTGCGTAGACTTTAGTACATATCTTTTAGCGCATCTTTCATATTATAAAAACCCGGTGGTTTTCCGGCTAAGAATTTTGCAGCACGAATGGATCCCAAGGCAAAAGAGTCTCGTGTTTGTGCCTTATGAACCAATTCGAGACGTTCTCCAGCGTTACAAAAAGTTATAGTGTGTTCTCCTACAATATCACCGGATCGAATTGAATGTATACAGATTTGATCCTGAGACCTCTCTCCGGTAAAACCTTCACGCCCGTAAATTACAACATCATCCATTTCCCGATTTGTTGCAGAACATATTGTTTCGGCCAGTTTCAAAGCAGTGCCACTCGGAGCATCTTTCTTATAACGGTGGTGTGACTCAATTATTTCTATATCAGCTTCATCACCCAGAATCTTAGAGACAGACTCAACAAGATTGAAGAGCAAATTTACTCCAACACTCATATTTGGAGAAAAAAGACAAGGTATTGTTTGCGATGCCTTTTTAATCTGCTTCATCTGTTCACTNTCAAGGCCGGTAGTACCTGTCACNATGGCAATATCTTTATCAGCACAANCTTGCAATCTATCCATAGTTGAATCCGGAGATGTAAAATCTATCAACACATCTGCTGAGNNATCAAGTTCTTCTGAAATTATCACATCATTGTGTCCACGGCTGATTATGGAACTTAAATCCTTACCGATATGTTGATGACCTTTCATTTCAAGAGCAGCAACTAATTTCAAATCTTTGTCTTCTGCAACAAGCGTTGCAATCCTTAAACCCATGCGTCCGCATACACCGTTTACCGCTATATTAATCATATTTTTATCCATTTTTTTCTAGAAATAGTGTACTGTTTAAGTACGTGTTTTCCTGTATCTCTTACTTGCACTTCTAAGGAAGTTCCTCTCTCTCCTCGTCAAGCTTTTCATACCACCCTGGTTCACTTTATCTAACAAAACATCAACCTGCCTTTTAATGTCCTCCTCTTTCAGATACTCTCTTTTCTGCTGTTGACTCTGCCATGACAGAAGAAAGCTGCTGAATCTGGGCTCGTAGCGAATGAAGAGGAAACCATAAATGAGTCCTCCAAGGTGCGCAAAATGCGCAGTGCTACCACTCGAAGGCATAATACAGCTAATAACCGTAATACCGGCAAAAATCATCACAAGATATTTTGCCTTTATTGGGAATATGTAAAAGATTACCATGGTGTTGGGGAAGAACATGGCAAATGCTATCTCGACGGCGAAAATTGCACCTGAAGCGCCGATGATCGGAGTGCCAGGGGTGAACAGACAGCAAAAAATACCNGCAAAGATACCCGCTGTAAAGTACATAGCCAGGAACTTCTTTGTACCCATTGCCTTTTCTACTTGACTACCAAACATCCATAGTACAAGCATATTGAATATTATATGCCATGGGCTGGATACACTATGAAGAAACATGTACGTTACAAACTGCCATAACCACAACTTTCCTATAGCAAGAGGTTGGTAAAGCCAGAACATGGTAGTAAATTGATCTGGCCCAAGAGCCAACTGCGGCATCATACTATCTATATCGGCGCCGGGCACTCCACCCCATTGTGAACTAATAGTGGAGAACAGAAGCTGGACAACAAAAACACTGACATTTACAATTATCAGTATCATTATAGTCCGTGTCCATCTACTTCCTATTGATAAACCAAACCCCGGTCCAGATTTATTGTAGCTGTCGTTGTATGCCATATTCAAATAAAACTACTAGCAGGAAAGCTTATAACGTATTGATTACAATAACTATATCGCAGATTACATCGGACTTTCACTATAACTTATTCAATAAAAATGTCAAGATTGTTATCTACTGTTTTGCGAGCTGAAATGCTGCATATTTCCATGAAAAAGATAATTATTGTTGCGCTATTTTTCTAAATAGCAGTGCACTCATTATAAGGTTAACAACATTTGCCCCCCAGACTGAAGGTATGATCGGAAAGCCCATACTCTCCGCTACAACTAAACCCGTTGCAACCAACGGATAGTAGATGAAAAGTATTAAAATAAAGCTTATCCCCACACTGACCAGCATATTACTGCTTCTTGTCATAATCCCTAATGGAATACCTATCAATATAAACGAAAGGCTTGCAAGAGATGGCGATATACGCTTGTGAATACCTATTGATAATTCGCGTTTCATCTTCTGCTTTTCTGCCATTTTAACTTGTTCTGTAAATATTGCGTGCTCTTTCTCCAGATCGTTATTATTCAGACTAAACTCTTCAACAGCCAGGGTTAATTTTTCAATTTCCCCATTAGATTGATCTATTAATTTTTGAGAAATTAATATCTTTCTCTTTGTGCTCTTGATTCTTCGTTTTTCTTTAGCTATTATCTTTTTAATTAACGAAATATTTTTCGCAAACTCCTTTCCCCTTTCAACCTTCTGTTCCAACGTATCTCCAAAAGGAGTCCAGTTTGATATTATATTATCTTCACTCTCCTCCTCTATAGTCAAATTCCTGATATTCCCTTTTGCTACATTAATATAATTTTCGTATACATTGAGATTGAACTTCCCACGCTTTATCGCCCCCTCCTGCTTTGAAATTTTTCTGCCTAATTTCTTTATATCCTTTTCAGATTTTTGAAGTTTTGCGTCAACTATGCCCTTCTTATCATTAATCGTCGAAATCTCTTTTTGTGCACGCTTGATAGTTTTTTCAGGATCTTTTGACAATTTGCCGAAACTACTTAACTCATCATTAATCTCTCCTCTCTGTTGAAGAAGGCCTGTTAATGTCGTATATTTAAGTGCTGAATGCTTCACTTTCTTTCTTAATGGAATCTTAAATACCGCTTCCTCGAAACTCCCTGTTGTAGGAGAATCAACACTGTTACCAGAATCAGGTTTAAGAAATTCTCCACGCCTTAATGTCAGAAACACCTGGGACCCATCGTTATCTATCTCTATTTCGCCTTCCTCCGCTAAAAGCACACTAACTATAAAGTCATCGGCATATTCAAAAACAGCTATGTCTTTAAAATTACTGCTTTCAACAGCACCTATAAAAATCTGATATGGAAAAAAATCAATCTTCTTTTTAGCCGTAATAAAGTGTGTAGCAAGAACTCGTTTAACGGCCTTTTCTTGAAGTTGCCTCACCTTAAATACGATTTTGGTAAAATTTCGGCATTAAGATATAAAGACAATATACTAAAAAAAATTCCTACAATGATAACTGGTGTAACTAAGTTGTGAAGATGTATTCCGGCTACTTTAATTGCAGTAATTTCGTTATCAGCACTCAACCGGCCATAAGACATAACAGTCGCAGTAAGCAGTGAAGTAGGTAAAGCATGTGGCATTGTGTATAACGCCATATAAGGCAAAACCGCGAAGAGGCTTGGAACATCAAGCCCTTTATGAAGCAATTGAATGGAAAACCCAAGTAATAATACGAATTCAAAACACAGCAGTGATGGCAGGAATGTCCTGAACAACTCCGTTATTAAATATTTGTGTAATATCTGTACTTTCATCTACTTCGTAAAATGATTTTCAATTGTGTAAAACAGCAAATTTCAAAATTGTAAGGCTGATTATATCTACCATACTTTGAATAGGTCAATAACAAATATTTGACGGTTAAAACGCCACTCAAGATTCAATCTTTTCGTTGACAAAAGAGTTATGTGTGATAACATCATTTTTCAAATCAGCAAGTAGTTTGCAAGCATAACCAGTTAAAAGAGTATAGCTATATGTCTAAGCGTAACAACACGATAAGAGAATGCGGCAGATTATTTTCGTACGCAAAACCGCATTGGAAGATGGTTTTCCTAACCCTACTTTGCATGGGGCTTTTCACACTATTCATTGGTGCACAGTTGGCATTAATCAAACCCGTAATAGATCGCTTGATACAAGGAGAGGTGACCAAGTCTACATCCGGGGTATATAGTCTACAGCAGAAAAATGATTCCAATGATGCAATAAACGATTTAAAACAGAAAACTGTATCCAGGGTTACCGGAACGGCCTTCATTTCAAAATTTGAGAATTTAACAAAGAAATTCACAGAGTCTTTCACCTTCATAGGAATTCTGGTAGCCATCATGGCTCCATTCATTTTTGCCTTTAATTATCTTCAAACATACCTGAAAAACCATGTCATGTGGAGCGTCCTTATGGACATACGTAATCATCTATGCGAACACATCTTGCCGCAATCGTTGAGTTACTTTGAAAACAGAAAGAGCGGAGAACTTATTTCCAGACTTACTAATGATATTAATGCAACACAATTTGGACTTTCTATCTTGTTTGATAGTATCCTACTTCAACCTATGCGCTTGGTATGCGGATTCGGACTGGCATTCTATTTCAGCTGGAAACTTTCAATGTTTACATTTGTATTATTTCCTATTGTAGTTGTGCCTGTCTTAATATTTGGACGCAAAATTAAAAAATATGGAAGAAGAAGCTTAACGCATTTAGGAGAGCTGACCGACGCAATGAGAGAAATGTTTTCGGGAATAAGGACAGTAAAAGCCTTCAAGATGGAAAATGAGGAAATCATAGAATTCAAAACAATAAATTCAAGGTTCTTTAAGAGAATGATGCAGACGGTTAAGGCAAAGGCGTTGAATGCAAGTACAACAGAGTTTATCTATTCACTCGGATTAGCCGCCATAATCATCATTGGAGGTTATGTTATTTCGAATAATAAGATTTCACCAGGCTCACTGGGAGGGTTTGTCACCGTTACTGCATTTTTGATACTTACGTCAATTAAGAAACTGGCTAAAAGCTATGGAAAACTACAGGAATCTCTGGCAGGTGCAAGNAGGGTCTTCGAATTGCTGGATCAGCATCCTACTATCACAGATCACCCTGATGCCATTGAAATCAACAAAATTGAAAAAGAGATTNTATTCAATAATGTAAACTTTGCATACGACGCCATTCCGGTCCTCAAGGACATCAACCTGACCGTGCAAAAGGGACAGATTATCGCTATTGTAGGAGAAAGCGGTGCAGGAAAATCTACGTTGCTCGATCTTGTTCCGCGTTTTTACGATCCTATAAACGGAAGTGTTAAAATAGATGGCACTGATATTCGATTAATAAAGCGCGATTCACTTCTGGATCAGATTGCAATTGTCAGCCAGCAAACCTTCCTATTTAACAGAAGTTTTAAAGAAAATATTCTGTGCGGAAGAAGAGACGCAAGTATTGCTGAGATACAAGATGCAGCCAAAGCAGCTAACATACATAATTTTATCATAAACCTCCCAAAGGGTTATGATACTGTAGTAGGAGAGCAAGGAGTAAAGCTATCTGGTGGACAAAAACAGAGGGTAACCATCGCCAGAGCAATATTGAAAAATGCACCTATCTTAATTTTAGACGAAGCAACTTCATCTCTAGATTCTGAATCTGAAAAGCTTGTTCAGGAGGCGCTGGACAATTTAATGAAAGACAAGACAACTTTCGTTATTGCACATCGTCTCTCCACTATACGTCATGCGGATCGAATCATCGTCTTAAAAAGCGGTTGTATCGTTGAGACAGGATCACATGATGAACTCATAGACAAAGAGGGTGAGTATAAAAAACAATATAGAATACAGTTTGACACATAAATCTACTCACTCCTTTTACCAACTTGAATACAATGAAAATACTTATCACTGGATCAAGCGGAATGCTTGGAACAGATCTTGTTGACCTCCTTAAGGCATCGCTCGACCCCAATCTGGAAGTCATAGAGGCTCCGCACGAAGCACTAGATATCACACTCGAAGATAATGTCTCAGCCTTTATCTCCTCACACACGCCAGACATCATTGTTAACTGCGCAGCCTACACAAATGTTGATAAATGCGAGACTGAAAGAGAAGCGGCATTCAACGTTAATGCCCTGGGACCAAAATACATCGCTGCTGCTGCAAAGAAGTGTGGTGCCAGGCTTATTCAGATAAGCACTGATTTTGTATTTGACGGAAACGGTAACAGTCCATATACAGAAGAAGATCAAACCAATCCACTGTCAGAGTATGGCAGGACAAAACTTGAAGGTGAAAGGAATATTCAAAACCACTCTGATTCGTACCTTATTGTCAGGACGTCATGGTTATTCGGACATAATGGAGTCAACTTCCCCGCAAAAATGCTTGAATTGGCTGAACACAATAAAGAGCTGTCTATTGTTACCGACGAGATAGGATCCCCAACATATACACCAGATCTGGCCAAGGCACTATGGACATTAATAAAACAGGGAAGTGAAGGTATTATCAACGTCTCCAATGACGGTTGTTGTTCACGTTATGAATTAGCAGAGTATATTTTTGAAGCGATGGGCTACAAAATCAAAATGAATCCGATAAAGTCATCTGAATATAAACGTCCCGCAAAGGTTCCCCTGAATTCAACCCTCAACTGCCAAAGACTCAATACAATCACCGGAGAACAAATGAGGCCGTGGAAGGAAGCGGTTGAGGCGTATCTGAATAAGCAGAAATCTCACAACTGAAGACCCAAACCATTTTCGTTAAAATCATTGACTGCATCTTCTGAATATTCATGGTATGTCAACTGACTTAAGACATCAAAAGGGAGGGTTAAGTGGTCAGCACCGGCCAGAATCGCAGAACTTGCCTCCATCGGTGACTTAAGACTGGCAGCAATTAACTGAGTCTGGCTTCCCTGAAGAATTCTGCTTATTTCTGTAACGAGTGACATCCCGTCACCTAACAACTTTGTTGCCCTGCTAACATAAACAGCAATATACCTGACACTGGACTCCCTGGCAACTAAGGCCTGCGCAACACTGTAAATAGCCGTAATGCAACACGTGACATCTGATGGAAGATATGGAATAATCTGAAATCCCTGCTTCGTCGGAGGAAGTTTCAGTACCAGCTGATCCCCTGCTATCTCTTTTGCACGCTGTGCTTCTTTAAGCATATCCTCTCTGCATGTGGATGTAAGTTGGTAAAATAGCAAACCAACATTAAGCTCTGCAAGCTGCTGCAGCGTATCAGAAGCAGAAGAATCTGCATTTGACAGCAGGATTGGGTTAGTAGTAATTCCATGGACCCAGCCTGTCTCTTGCGCCGCTTTTGCATGTTCAATATCTGCTGTGTCTATTAAGATTGACATATAATTCTCAATTCACGTAGTAAGCTGGAAGCAGATGAAAAAGAAGATGTAAAACCATTTCTGCAATGAATCATCAATCTCGAAAACGTGTAGTCAGGCCCTTTAAAAAATTTCTGAGTAACTGATCGCCGCACTCTTTATAATGCCTCTGCCCTTCTTTTCTAAACAGTGCAGATAACTCTGATTTTGAAACACTCATACCTGCAAGTTTCAAAGTACTGAGCATTTCATCCTCTCTGAATTTCAGTGCGATTCTCAGCTTCTTCAAAATACCGTTGTTTGTCAAAGGCGTGCTCTGTGTTTCNACATGCCCCGGNGCCANCTCTCTCTTTCCTCTTTTATGGATTATTAAACCATCCAGAAAGAACTCAGTAACTTCATCACTACAGTCAACATACCCCTTCTCCTCTTCCTTTTTAAGGAGATTAGTCAAATTGGGGCGGGAGATTTCATAACCTGACAGTTTAAATATTTCAACCATTGTTGAATCTTTAATATCAAGGGCATATCTCAGCCTTCGCAAAATATCATTATTAGTCATTGTCACTTCCTTTATTATTATCGTACGGCAAACCAAAATACTCATGGATAAATGCCTTTCTATCACCTTCATACTTTGTATATTGTACGAGTGTGTAAAGTTTTTGCTGATCTCGTTTCAGCTTAGTATCCAGATAATCTTGATCGATTAATTGAGGGTGAATATCAGATATAATTTTGATCTTGAACGGCTCAATATTGAGATCAATTACTCCGTATCGATCAAACATGTTTAAGACAGTCTCCAGTCTGAAATCAGTTCCGCTCCTGAAGTGGATATTCTCCTTAAGCCACTCCAGGCCAAGCGCAGATATTTTNTCCATATTTTCTTCCAGGATATGATATACACGCTGAAAGTATTCNGCATCCGGATTGCTCCACTTGATAAAATTCATATGTGTTAGCAAATCGTGTTCGTCGTATAACAGAGTACACAGAGAATTCCTGCCATCCCGACCGGCACGGCCAATTTCCTGGTAATATGATTCAATAGATCCCGGTATATCAGCATGAGTTACAAAGCGAATATCTTCTTTGTCAATACCCATTCCAAATGCGTTTGTTGCTAACACAAGAGTATTCTTCCCTCTCATAAACTGTTCCTGTACTTTAGAACGCTGTACTCGTTCAAGGCTACCATGGTAACACAGATGCGAAATCCCTTGTCCCTTTAGCCGCTCGCTGAACTCATTAAGTTGTTTGATCAGGGTGAAATAGACGATACCATTACCATTATATTTCTCCACAATAGAAATAATATGCTCCAATTTTTCTTCACTACTAAATACCTTTTCAACCTGTAAATGCAGATTAGGACGGTCTATCCCACCGTGAAACATCTTAACCTGTCCTGATTCAAGGCAGAGAGTTTTAATGATATCTTTTTGCACCTCAGGCGTGGCAGTAGCAGTAAGCGCAATTGTAACGGGGTTACCTAATACCTGGCGAAACTCCTGAATTCTGGTATAGTCTGGACGAAAGTCATGTCCCCATTCACTTATGCAGTGTGCTTCGTCAACAGCAAGAAGACTTATACAACGACCGGAAAGAGCCTCAATAAAATCAGATTTACGAAAACGCTCCGGAGTAACNTAAATGATCTGGTAGCTTCCTTTCTTAAGCGCCGTATATCTTGCTTCCCTTTTCTCACGTCCCAGTGAAGAGTTNATATATATCGCGTCAATGCCCCGTCTCTTCAACGCGTCTACCTGGTCCTTCATCAGCGCAATGAGAGGAGAGATCACTACGGTGAGCCCATCATTAATGATGGCAGGTATTTGATAACATAGCGATTTGCCAATACCTGTAGGCGCTACTACCAATGCATGCTTTTCCTCCAATACATGCCTGATAATATCCTCCTGTTTCCACAGAAACGATGTGTAGCCAAAATAATCTTCTAAAACTTTTAAAGGCTCTTTTTCTGCCAAAAGCAAAATGGTTTCCCCATTTCCGATTTAAATTTAATCAAAAAACAAATTTTATGCCATCATGCTCCTTGAGAGCTTGATAGATTTTATTACGACCTGCTTCATCGTCTACCGTGACCGCCACATTAAAGCTTAAATATTTCCCTGTTTTACTGGCATTAGAATCGTTGATCTGATATTCTCTATCTTGTATTATGNCCGCAATTGCNTTATGTACAGTCTCTTTATTGTGTCCAATAACCTTGTAAACCCATTCACACGGATAATCGACACTGGCTTCTTCACTATCTCTATTATCAATCATATACAACCCCGTAATTCAGTAAAGCTTATCGTTGCCTACTACTGAAATAAATTTGTCAACTCCTCTTTATTACCTTTATACAACTGAAAATTCCTTAGCTACTTTTACATTAAATATAAAAACAGAGTAAATTTGCCACTGAATGATTCGCTTTCTTATGCTAATAAAACATATCATGGAAAACAAGGGAAAATCCAGTCCTTCCATAATCCAATACTTCTAAACTAAGATTGCTAATTAATATTGACATTTAATAGGCCACACTGTTGAATGGATTATTCTGTTAAAGCGCTAATCCATTGGTGTTTTAACGTTGATTATTGTTAATTTCATGATAATTCCTTCAACAGACAAAACAAAATGAAAAAATCAATTATTGCACGAGGTATCAGGGTGCATAACCTTAAGAATATTGATATCGAGATTCCTCTGCGCAAGCTAGCTGTTATAACCGGTGTCAGTGGATCCGGTAAATCAAGCCTGGCATTCGATACGCTGTATGCTGAGGGGCAAAGGAGATATGTCGAATCTTTTTCTGCTTATGCCCGTCAATTCCTGGAAAGGGTAGATAAGCCGGATGTCGACCATATAGAGGGAATACCTCCCGCAATCGCAATCGAGCAGAAAAACCCTGTAAAAAATCGCCGTTCCACTGTCGGAACTGCTACCGAGATAAATGATTATCTCAGACTCCTTTTTGCTCGTATTGGTAAGACTTACTGTACAAAGTGCGGAGAGATTGTCCAGAACGATACAATATTTCAGATCAGCGACTATGTATTTTCTCTTCCGGAAAGTACCAAATTCCTGATTACATTTCCTCTTAGGATCAGCAAAAAGATTTCGAGCGACATGCAGATTTCAGCTTTAAAGGAACGAGGTATAATCAGAATTCTTGCAGATAGCACTATTATTGATATCTCTTCCATGCCTGATGACTNTGATATACGCAAATACAGATCTGTTGCAGGAGTAGTAGATAGGTTAGTTGTAGGAAAAAAAATAAAGAGCCGTCTGACAGATAGCCTTGAAACAGCTTATAGGCTGGGTTCAGGATATTTAAGCATTATATATTTAAGTAGTAATACTAAAGAGAGCAAAAAAAACTCTATCAAAAAGAAGAAAACTTCAGGAAAAGTCCTTAAAGAGAAGAAACCAAAGACTATTTCAATAAGCAATACAGAATGGAGTGCAATGTCATTCAACAGTCACTTCTGTTGTAACAGTTGCAATATAGAATACAAGGCTCCAACTCATCATCTGTTTTCTTTTAACAATCCACTGGGAGCGTGCAAGAAATGCCAGGGATTCGGACATACTATAGAGATAGATATGAACCTTGTTGTACCTGACAAATCAAAAACAGTTAATGAGGGAGCTATTGCGGTCTGGAACTCACCGGCATACATTGGATTGCTGGAAGAGTTACAGGCAGGAGCACCAGCTCATAATATTCCACTTGATAAACCCTTCAACAAATTAACAAAGGCCCAGCTAACATTAATCGATAAAGGAACACCGGAATTCTGTGGTATCGGAGAATTTTTTAATCTGCTTGAAGAGAAGAAATATAAGATGCACGTCAGGGTGTTACTTAGTAAATACCGCTGTTATACCGTATGTGATGAATGTAATGGTACCAGGCTGGACCCATCAGCCCATAATGTGAAAATNAATCAGAGTAACATAACAGACGTATGTAGTATGTCAATTGACGATGCATATAGCTTTTTCGAAGAAATCAAACTCTCTAAATATGAGGAAGAAGTCGGCAAGATACTACTACTGGAGATAAAGAAAAGACTCGGTTACATGGTTAAGGTTGGCCTGGAATATTTGACACTGGACAGAATGACAAGGACCCTGTCAGGAGGAGAGGCACAGAGAGTCAATCTAACCACTTCTCTCGGCTCCTCGCTTGTTAATACATTATATATACTGGATGAGCCAAGTATTGGTCTGCACCCGAGAGATACTAAACGTCTTATTGATATCCTGGTACGACTCAGGGACATTGGAAATACCGTCGTTGTTGTTGAGCATGATAGAGATGTAATTAAATCTGCGGACTATCTCATAGATATTGGTCCGGGAGCCGGTGAAAATGGCGGCAACGTGGTCTATTCCGGTGATGTAAAAAAGATATCTTCTCGAAATGGTTCATTAACCGGACAGTACTTGAAGGGTAAAAGAAATATTGAACTGCCTCCGGCACGAAGAACGATCACACAAAATCATATTGAAATTACAGGCGCAGNTGAAAACAACCTGAAAAACATTGACGTAAGGTTTCCTCTAAATGTATTTACCTGTGTAACCGGTGTGTCAGGTTCAGGCAAAAGCACACTTATACAGGACACGCTATACGGTGCCCTCAAAAGAAAGATGGGAATTTATCCCGGCCATGTAGGAAACCACAAAAGCCTAAACATCAACGGACATATTGACGATGTAATCATGGTAGATCAATCACCTATTGGTAGAACTCCCAGATCAAATCCGATTACTTATGTAAAGGTATTCGATTATATAAGAAAAATTTTTGCTTCTACGAGAGAAGCCAGACTGCATGGTTATACTCAAGGCTCTTTCTCTTTTAATGTTAAAGGTGGTCGGTGTGATTATTGTGAGGGCTGTGGTTATATAAAGGTGGATATGCAGTTCCTTGCAGATGTTTATGTTACATGTGATCAATGCCACGGTAAACGTTTCAGGAAGGATGTTCTGGAGGTTTGTTATAAAGACAAAAATATTCACGATGTCCTGGAGATGACAGTAAGCGAGGCAATAACATTCTTTTCAACACGCAACAAGCAATCGCTGACACCTGAAATGAACAACAGTTTATCCAGGGCAACTTCACACATTCAAAAGGGGCTGAAGTATCTTTCAGATACAGGTCTGGGATATCTGAGATTGGGACAACCTGCACCAACGCTCTCAGGAGGAGAGGCACAACGTTTGAAACTGGCAACTTATATGGCAAAAGGAAAACAGGAAAAAATGCTTTTCATTTTTGACGAACCAACAACAGGCTTACATTTTGATGATATTAGAAAACTACTTGACTGTTTCCAGAGACTAATCAGCAACGGACACTCAGTGATCGTCATTGAACATAACCTTGATATTTTAAAATGTGCAGATCATATCATTGACCTCGGGCCGGAAGGTGGAAAAGGAGGCGGATATGTGCTGGGCAGTGGTACACCGGAAAACATTACTAAACTAAAGAAGTCTTATACCGGAAAATATTTAAAAGAATACCTGTTAAC
>JGI26272J51733_1000700_pt1 | contig 16162 bp, 17 predicted proteins | sample SaaInlV_120m_DNA_FD_51733 | JGI IMG/M metagenome (IMG submission 51733) | reverse complement strand
AGAGTTCTTTTTTAGTTTAAATAATCAATAAATAGTTTTCCATTTATATGATCAAGTTCATGTTGTATGATTCTAGCTTGTAATCATTCTAGATATATTGTTTTTAGGGTTCTTTTACTATCTTGATATTGGAGTTTTATTCTATTTGATCTAGCTACATCTCATTTTACTCATGGGACAGATAAACATCACTCAGTTTCTAATGTTGTATCTTCACTGAATTCTAGTATTTCTGGGTTTATTAACATTATAGTCTTATAGTCTTCATCATCCCGGTCTTTTAGCATACTCACTACAACCAATTTTAATGATTTTCAAATTTGAGGTGCCGCTAATCATACTCATCCATTATCGGGATTTTGTATGTATTTTATCATTTCTTTACCTAGTTTAACAGCCTGTTTAAAATTATTGTCAGTAACTTTGTCTGCAATTTTTCTTAAAATAGGNTTATTTACTCAAGTTTCAATTTTAAACATTCTTTTGTTAATTATTTAACATTTTTTGTATTATACATAAAAATAAATAAAAAACTAGTATTTTTATTTATTTTTATGATTATATTTTTAATATATATATCAAGTAATAGCTGTATCATATTTACTTATTTGTCTATATGTAACTTTGTTTAATTCAAGATAATTCATATCTCAAATTATTAATTTNTTACCNACTATATCCATTACTATTCAAACATGNCCGTATTTTCTATTATATCATTTTCAATCTAATACTATAATACTTCATTTTTTTGCTATTTGTCATACAGAATTGTTGTTTACTTCTGCATTATGATACCAATCTTTTGCATCTCATCTCCAGTTGATCTCTTTGTATTGAGAAACAAACCATGTACAATTTCATTTTATAAATCTAGTATTACCATCAATACTACGTTTTAATTGGTATGAATTTTCTGTTAGTAAATTTATTCAACTTTCTTCGTAAAATATTCAGTTATGTATTAGTAGTATATCTCAAATTTTAACTCATTTTTTAAGAAAACTATTATATTTAANTACTTCATCATCCGATATATTATATAATTTAGCTATGTCACTTATTGATTCATTTTTCTTTACTATNTGGATTAATCAATCTATATCTGAAACAAGTATTTCTTTAGTAGGCTTTAAAAGATTTTTTTCTACTCAATTTAGAGACTTTATAGTAGATATTTTTATATTATATTTTTTTGCAATTTTGTATAAGTTATCTCAAACTTGTACAGTATATGATTTAATATGTTTTGATATTTCTGCTTCTAGATTTTCATGTGTATTGCTTAAAATTTTATATTCAAAATCACTAATATAAGGCAATATTTCTACTTCGGTGTATTGACTATTAGCTGTATTAATAAGATCAGCAATAATTAGTAGTACAATAATTAATGTATTAAAGGCCTTTTTCATAGTTTATATTATCATATATATGTATTATTTTATCATATTGAAAACATTAGTTCAAAAATATGAGGGTATTTCACATTGACATTATCATTTTAATATTTATATATATAATAACTTATTTTTAATTATTAAATGTATAATATGGATTCATGTAAAGTATGTAGACTACAGTCTACTATAGCTGATGAAAAATCATTTTTAGAGAGTCACGGAGTAAGTGTATGTGATAATNTTGAAGCAGTAAAAANTAAGTTGAATGATAAAATACTAATTTTACTCGAGTTAATTGAATGATATGATTTATGTTTTGACTTATTTGAAGAAGAAGACCCAAATCATGCGGTTGCACTATTATATGCATCAGTTGATTGTGATAGGGAAATTAAATTAATTAGATGATATCTAGAGAATAATTTTAGTTAAGTTTATTGAGTTTGTTAAATATATCTTTACAAATTCTATTATATATATAATATATATACAAAATATACTAGTTAATAAATTATTGATGATAGAGTCTTCTAAAGAAAGCAAAAAAACTAATGTTACATCAACTGAGGAAAAAGAGATAGATAAATGAAAATTTTCTAATATTTTAAGACCTATTAAACTTGAGGACTATGTTGGACAAGAAACTATAAAAAAACATTTGTCTGTATCTATTGCCTCATCTAAAATTAGGTGAGAAGCGATGGAGCATATTTTGTTTTACGGGCCTCCTGGATTATGAAAAACTACTATTTCAAATATCATAGCTACAGAAATGGAAACAAATCTGAAATCTACTTCTGGTCCGGCAATAGATAAACAGTCTGATTTGGTTAGTATATTATCTAACTTAGAATCGGGAGATATATTATTTATCGATGAGATACATAGACTTAGACCACAAGTAGAAGAGATACTTTATACTGCAATGGANGANTTTGAACTTGATATTATGGTTTGATCATGAACATGAGCACAAAGTGTTAAATTGCCATTAAAAGAGTTTACCTTAATCTGAGCTACTACTAGACTAAGTGCCTTGTCTTCACCTCTTAGAGATAGATTTGGTAATGTTTTAAAGCTAGATTTCTATTCACATGATGATATATGACTTATTATTAGTAATAATTCTTCTAAATTGGATTTAGTATTAGATGAAATGATATTAGAAAGTATTTCAAAAAAATCTAGATGAACACCAAGAATTGCGAATAGACTATTAAAAATAGTTAGAGATTATAGTACTATATGAAAAGAAGTATCAAATATAAAAGTATTAGAGTGAATATTTAAGGATATTTGAATTGATAAACTGGGGCTTGATTATTTAGATAGAAAATATTTAAATACGATTCATACAAAATTTAATTCATGACCTGTTTGATTAAATACTCTTGCTTCTGCTATTTGAGAAGAAGAGGCTACTTTAGAAGATGTAGTGGAACCTTTTCTANTACAAGTAGGTTTTATAGAAAGGACTTCAAGATGAAGAAAAATTTCATGAGCTTGAATTAATCATTTAACAAAATAATTTATGTCTATTTGGCAAACTAAATCATGGCAGAAGATGCTAAAAAAATCTGGACAAGTTTCAGACTTTTTTGATGTTAATTGAATTTTTGTAGAAAAAAGACAAGTGGCATTTTGAGAGAGTTGATTATTTATTTTATGACTTGAGAAAGATTTAAGTGAAAAAAATGTTAATGAATTGATAAATCTTTGTAAAAAAGAAAATTGTTTATTTATTCAAATTGAAAATATTAATTATGAATGAAATATTGAAATAGCTATTAATAATTTGAAAAAATGATATTATAAAAAATTCATAACTCCTTATAGTGCTGTAATAGATTTAAGAAGTTCAGAAGATGAAATATTAGCAAATATGAAATCAAAAGGTAGATATAATATAAAACTTGCTAGAAAAAAATGAGTAGAAATAAAGGAAGTAGAAAAAAATAATGAGAATATAGATAGCTATTATAAATTAATGCTTGAGACAACATCTAGAGACAATTTTAATTGAAATAATTTAGACTATTATAGAACTTTTTTAGATAGTATTGATAATTCTAGATTATTATTAGCTTATGTTGAGTGAAATGTTGTTGCAGGATGAATATTTACATTTGATAGTGATATTTCAATTTATTATTACTGAGCATCTACTTGAGACAAGAAGTATAGAAACTTGATGGGGCCATATCTACTTCAATGGGAAGCAATAAAAATAGCAAAACTTAAATGATCAAAATTTTATGATTTTTTATGAGTAGCATCCCCAAAAGAAAAAAATAGTAGTTTAGCATGAGTAACAGATTTTAAGAAAAAACTAAGTCAGGATATTAGAAAAGTAAGTAATTCTTATATTTGGATTAATAAAATATTTAAGTATAATTTAATCGTGTATATAAAGTATTTTAAAAAAATATTATTTAAGAAGTAATTTTTTTTCTTACACTTTTCTTACATATAATAAATATTTTATATTTGTTATANGTAGTTATTTATATTTATAATTTTATTGTTATGATTAAAAAATTATTTTCTTTTATGTTATTAGCTTTTATATTTTTAAATATAGCTAATGTAAGTGCCCAATATACTACTGATACTAGTGGATGATATAATGAACCTATTCAAGATGATTTATTGAATTTTGATGCAGATTTAGAAGATGGAGATGTTTATATGAAGTGGTCAGCATTTAGAAGTGATGAAAAAATGAAATATTATAAGGTTATTAGATCAGCAACTGTAGAAAATCCAGTTTATCCTGATAATGGTTATATAAAAGTAATAACAAATATAAATACCACTAAATTTGTAGATTATAAACCTTTACAATGAACTGCTTATTATAGAGTTTGTGCTATTACTGATGAAAATAATAGATATTGTAGTAATGTAGTAAAAATCTATAATGATAAAGAAGATGATGATAGACCAACTATTTGTACAGCTGATTATTCTCCAGTATGTGGTTATAAAGATGGTAAATTAAAGACTTATTCAAATAAATGTAATTTAACAGCAGCTAAAGCGTATTATAAATATTCTGGTGAATGTAAAGATATACTACAACGGTTTGTACTGATGATTACACTCCTGTATGTTGACTTAAAAATGGTAGATTAACTACTTATTCTAATAAATGTAATCTATTAGCTGATAAAGCATATTATAAATATAGTGGAAAATGTGAGCAATATTCTGATACATGAGTAATTTCAGACTATGATATTCCACATTCTTTGAAGGTAAGAGCCTTAAACATGATAAATTGATTTATAGCAAAACTTGAAAAAGCATGATATTCAAATGAAAAAAAGATAGAAGTAATAGATAATATAATAGAAAAATTAAATAACTTAGAAGAAGAAAAACCAAGCTTATCTAATATAATTAATTATTTAATAACTTTACTTAAAGAAAAGAAATTAAAATATGAAAATGATTTTTGAGTGATAGAAGATATATTTGATATAGATTAATAATAAACAAAAAAACAATTCAAAGAAATTTGAATTGTTTTTTTATAATTTGATTTTAAAATGAGAATGATTATTATTATTTGTACTAATTTTATAAATAATATTAATAAACATGTTTAAACTACCTGAATTGCCATATGCAAAAAATGCACTAGAACCATATATATCTGAGGAAACTCTAGAATATCATTATGGAAACATCACCAAACATATGTAACTAATTTGAATAATTTAACTGCTTGAAGTGATTTTGATGATTCTGACTTAATAGAAGTAATTAAAAAATCTGATGGAGGAGTATTTAATAATGCTGCACAAGTATATAATCATACTTTTTATTGGAATTGTTTAGCTCCAAATGCTTGAGGTGAGGCAAAATGAGAAATTGCTGAACTTATAAATAATAATTTTTGAAGTTTTTCAGACTTTAAAGAAGCTTTTTCAACAAGCGCAGTTACGAATTTTGGTTCTGGATGGACTTGGCTTGTTAAAACTTCTGAAGGGAAATTAGAAATAGTTAATACTTCTAATGCTGGAACTGTTATTNCAACTGACTAATACTCCATTANTAGTAATAGATGTATGGGAACATGCTTATTATATAGATACAAGAAATGCTAGACCAAAATATGTTGAAAATTTTTGGAATTTNGTTAATTGGGATTTTGTAAATGGAAATATAAAATAAAAAAAGAAGCTTATCTGAAGCTTCTTTTTTTATTATTAATTTATTTAACAACCAAATTAACTATTTTTCATGGAACATAAATTTCTTTTACTANTTCTTTTCATTCTAACCACTTAACTACATCTATGTTAGATTTAGCTTTATCTAGTACTGTATCTTTATTTTCATCTTTGTTTATTTCTATAGTTCATCTTAGTTTNCCTAATACTTGAACAGCAATTTTTATAGTATCATCTATTGTCATTTTTTCATCATATTCTGGCCAAGTAGAGAAAAATACTGATTTTTCTTCTCATATTCTTTCCCATAATTCTTCTGCCAAGTGAGGGGCAAATGGATGTAATAATCTAGCAAATATATTTTTCCATTCTTTTACTAGTTTAGAATCTTTTGGTAGCCCATTATTGACCAAAATCATAAGAGATGCAATAGCTGTATTAAATTTATAGTTTTCTATGTCTTCTTCAATTTTTTTAATAGTTTTATGAACTAGTTTCATGGTATTTTCATTAGATTCTGTAGATATTTTAGCTTCAGCTCAGAATAATCTTTCTGATTTTTCTAAAAATCTTCTTACTCATATTATACCTGTAGTATCCCATGGCGCAGCATCTTTAAAATCTGATAAATACATTTCATATAATCTAAGACTATCTGCTCAATATTCGTCTACTATATCGTCAGGGTTTACTACATTTTTAAGTGATTTAGACATTTTAGCAACTACTTTTTCAAGTTTTTCTCACGTTTCTGTCTCAACTATTTCTCAATCTTTTTCTTCTATTAAGTCATTTGCTATTAATTTACCATTTTTATCCTGAAAAGCATGAGCTAGGATTAATCATTGATTTCTAAGTCTATGAAAAGGTTCATCAGTTGGAACTATTCATATATCATATAGAAATTTATGCCAAAACCTTGCATATAAGAGATGAAGCACTGCATGTTCTGCTCAACCTACATAAGAATCAACTTCTCACCAATAATTAGCAATTTCTCTATTAACTAATTCTTCTGAGTTTTCATTATCCATATATCTAAGATAATACCAACAAGATCCTCACCATTGAGGCATCGTATTAGTTTCTCTNTTTCAGTCTAGGTTGTCTGCTAGTTTTATATGAATGAAGCTATCTACTTTGGCTAGTGGTGATTGTCCATCTCCAGAAGGAGCATATTCTTCTACTTCAGGTAATTTAAGAGGTAGTTCATAATCACAAATAATATCACTATATATTCATTCATATATTTTTGATACTACTTTTCAGTTTACGACTAATGATTTAACTTTTCATTTTGAACAGANAGTTCTTGAATCTGAANCTTCACACTTTTCTTCCTTTAATACATATGCTGTATCTTTTTTCATATCATCATTTAAACTAGAAATTCTTTCTAATCATCTGATTTCATTTTTGTCTAAATGAATTAGTGGAATAGGTTCTCACCAATATCTTTGTCTAGAAAATAACCAGTCTCTAAGTTTATAGTTAATTTTTTTTGTTCAAAAATTATTTTTTTCAGCAAAATCTATCATTTTTGTTTGAGCTTCCTTACTTTTTAGTTCAGAAAATTCTCCTGAATTTATTAAGACTCATAGATTAGTAAATGCTTTTTTAGTTATTTCTCATCCAGATATACTTTCTATTACTTCTAGCTCGTATTTTTTTGCGAAAGCAAAGTCTCTGATATCATGAGCGGGAACAGCCATAACAGCTCCTGTTCAATAATTTCATAGTACATAATCTCAAATCCATAATGGAACTTCTTTTAAGTTAAAAGGATTTATTACGTATGATCAAGTAAATACTCATGTTTTTTCTTTATCATCTTGGGTTCTGTCTTGATCTGATTTTTTATTTGCATTGTCTATGTATTTTAGACAAGAATCTTTTTGTTTTGGACTTATAAATTCAGATACATGGTGATGATCAGGTGCTAGTACAGCATAAGTCATTCCAAATACTGTGTCTATTCTAGTAGTATATACAGAAATAGATTTAGACTTATCGTCTGATTTTTTCATTTCAAATTCACAACCTTTTGATTTTCCTATCCAGTTTTTTTGCATGTCTTTTATTCATTCTGGCCAGTCTAATTTGTCTACATCTTTTTCTAGTCTATCAGCATACTTTGTAATTGCTAATACCCATTGTCTAATTTGTTTTTTTTCTACTTTTGTATGACATCTTTCGCATGTAAAGTCATTTAATACTTCTTCATTTGCTAGTCATGTCTTACATGATGGACAGTAATTTATAGGTAAATCTTGTTCATATGCCAATCATTTTTCAAATAGTTTTAAAAATATCCACTGTGTCCATTTATAATATTTTGGATCTGTTGTGTCTACTTCTCTATCCCAGTCATATGAAAATCCTAGAGATTTTATTTGTTTTCTGAAATTGTCTATATTGTCTTTTGTGGTTATACTTGGGTGAGTACCAGTTTTTATGGCATAGTTTTCAGCAGGTAGTCAAAAAGCATCCCATCACATAGGATGAAGTACATTAAAACCTTTTGAATGTTTATATCTAGCTACTATATCATTTGCAGTCATTCACTCAGGATGTCCAACATGTAGTCAAGCTCATGATGGGAAAGGGAACATATCTAGACAATAATATTTAGGTTTAGAAAAATCATTGTCAGTTTTAAATGTTTTATTTTTTTCCCAATGATTTTGCCATTTTTCCTCTATTTCTTTGTGGATGTACATTTATTAATTATTTCAAAGTAAATTATACATAAGATTATATAATAAAAAAGAGATTTTTCTAGTTTTTATTGAAAAAAATAAAAGAAGCTTTATACTAATAATATATTAAAATATAAAACTTCTTAATTATGATAAATAAAATTTTTGTTTTTTGATGAATAGCTTTATCAGCAATTCTAGTTATAGAAAATATGGTTACTGGATGAAATGCTATAGTTTTTATAGATAATGGTTCAAAAGCTTGGTTTTTATCTGTTGTTTCAGTTATTGTTTGAATGTTTATTTGATATTGAATTAAATGAATGCTTGAAAAGGAATGATGAAATGATGAAAATTATGATTTTTAAAAAAAACGTTAGAATTAAATCTAACGTTTTTTATTTTATTGAACAATTCCAAGTAACCATTGAATAATAGAACCAGCTAAGAAGATTACAACTATTCAACCCATTGCTTGGATTAATATAGTTTTACCTTTTTTAACTTTTTCTTCATCTCAAGCAGCAGTTAAAATATTAAAACCTCACCATATAGCTATTAATACCGCAGCTAGATATAAGAAAGTTAATAAATTAGATAACCAATTTTGAATTACTACATCCGCTGAATCAGCAGTTCTAATTCTTCCATCAACTGTACCTACATCAATAGCACTAACAGTATTTAAACTTATTAGTAATAATCATGCTAATGTATAAAAACTACTTTTTACTACATTTTTCATATGTATTAAAATTATTATTTAAAATATAACTATGTTAGTATAATTAAATTACTTAAAAAAGGCAAATTTTTATTTCTAAAAAATTGCAAAATAAAAATTTGTCAGTAAGTTAAGGGAAAAGATTAATAATAAACATTTAAAGTGGATAGAAATATATATATAGACAAACTTAGACAATATGGTATAGAAAATACTATTCCAAATATAAGTGATGTAAATGTTAAATTTTTGAAAGATTTGATAAAGATAAGTTCCACAAAAAATATGTTGGAAATTTGAACTGCTAATTGATTTAGTTGAATCAATTTTTGAATAGAATTGGAAAAAATATGATGAAAATTATTAAGTATTGATTTTTCTGAAAAATCTTACTTAGAAGCAATAGAAAATATTAAAAATGTATGATTAGAAAATACTATCTCTTTAATATTATGAAATGCTTTAGATGAAATCCCAAAGCTTGAAAATAATGTTTATGATTTTATATTCATAGATGGTATGATGAGAAGGAGTAAGGATTTCTTAGAATTATCATGGCCAAAGCTGAAAGAGTGATGAATTATAGTCATAGATGATGTAATAAAATTTAAGGAAAAAATGACATGATTATGGGAATATCTAGAAGAAAATAATATTGAATATAATGTATTACCAATTGATCTAGATGATGGAATTATGATGATAACAAAATAATGAAAAGGAATAACCCTAACCTGAATCCTTTCCCTTGATAACAAGGGAAAGGGGCTCATAATAAATCAAAAATTAAAAATGTAGCATCCTTCCATTAGTATTAAGGGAAGGAATTCAAGGATGGGTTAATTAAAAATTAATTCAAATTTATAATAATGAAATATATAATAAAAATATCACCTGAAATAACTATAAAGTCTAAACCTGTTAGAAAACAGTGTCTTTTAATGTTGAAAAATAATATAAAAAAACATTTCGATTTTAATGATATTAAAGTAAATGTTACATGAAATCGGGATAGAATAAATTTAGAATGAAATGATGAAAAAATAGTAAAAACTTTAAAATGTATTGCTTGAATAGCTCATTTTATGGAGGTTGAAAGTTTCAATGTACCTGAAAATGAAGAAGAAATATTTGATTTTATTTTTCAGAAAACTAAAGATTTCTATTTAGATAAAATAGAATGAAAAACATTTGTAGTTAGAGTAAAAAGAAGTTGAATACATAACTTTAAATCTATAGATTTGGAGAGATATATTTGAGGAGGATTATTAAAATGTACGAATAATTCTAGCGTTAAGTTAAAAGATTCGGATATTGAAGTAAAAATAGAAGTAAAAGACAAAAAGTTTCATATTATTAAATATAGAATTGAATGAATTTGAGGTTATCCTATTTGATTTCAAGATAAAGTACTATCTCTTATCTCATGATGATTTGATTCATGAGTAAGTAGTTTTTCTATGATGAAAAGATGATGTGAAGTAGATTATTTATTTTTTAATCTATGATGAAGTGCTCATGANTTATGAGTAAAGCAAGTATCGTATTATTTATGGAAAACTTTNTCAGTTCCACATAAAAGAGCTAGGTTTATAACAGTAAATTTTGAAGAAATTATATCTGAGTTATTGACAAAAGTTAATCATAGATTTAGATGAATTTTATTAAAAAGATTCATGTTAAAAACCGCGTCTATTATATCAGAATGACATTATTTTGCTCTAGTAAAATGAGATAGTCTTGGACAAGTTTCTAGCCAGACTTTAAAAAATATGCATGTTATAGATAAAGCGAGTTCAAATTTAGTTCTGAGACCTCTAATCGCNGATAATAAACAAGAAATAGTCGATATATCTAAAGATATTTGAACATATAATTTTGCATGTAATATGCCTGAATATTGTTGAGTAATATCTGATAAACCAGCTACTTGAGCAAAACTGGAAGATATATTAAATGAGGAAGAAAATATTTTAGAAGAAACTTTGATATCTGCAGTAGATTCTAGAAAAACAGAGTTCGTAAGAGAAATGATGGAACAATATAAGGATAAAGAATCTGAAGATTTAGAACTTGTTTTTTTAGCTTGAGATAATGATATAGTTGTGGATATTAGAGAAGAATGAGAAAGGAATAAGCATCCTTTAATACTTGAAAAGGTAGAAATTATTGAAATACCATTTTTTGAAATAAATCATAAATTTAAAGATTTAGAATCCGATAAAAATTATTTATTTTATTGTGAAAAATGAGTATTATCAAATTTACATTGATTATACTTAAAAGAAAAATGATTTAACAATATCAAGGTTTTTAGACCAATAAAATGAGAAACTAGTTGTAAAAATTAGACTATGCTTTATAATATAAAAATATATTATATATTTTTTCTATTAAAAACACTTGAAAAAAAATATTTATTACTATAATAAATGCACTTTAAAACCACTTATTAAAATATGAATAAGAAATCAATCTTTGCTTGGGTTATGTCGGTTATATTATTTAGTTTGCTATTTTGATATTCATTAGTTTTTGCTTGAACTTGAATATTTGATAACTCTGCTAGTATAGTATTTAAATTATCAGATAATATTTACCTAGATTCATTATGATTGAGAAATACTAAAATTGTATTTAAGTCAGGTGATGATTTGAAAAATTATGATATAAAATCAGAATGTGAAATATTCTCAGAACTTTCACATAATAAATGAGATTATTATACATATGAGATAAAATTTTTTGATAATGATTGTGATAAATCTAATTTTATACTTGTTAATGATAAATCTGAAATAAAAATATCTTTTAAATTAAATTTAATTACAGAGTTTAATATTTTATCAAAATTACTTGATATAAAAACAACTCGTTTAGTACAATTAAAAAATACTTTAAATAAAAAAATTGTATACTATTCAGATTATAAAAAATATGATAAAGATATTGAAGAAAATTATTATGTATTTTTAGTTAAAAATAGATTATTAAATGAATCAATCTATAATAGAAATCTTATTGATAACATAATCACAAAAAGAGAAGAAAAATATAGTGTTCCGGTTATTTGATATGACATGCCTATCACATGAGTTAAAATACCAAATTCATGAAGATGATATAGAGAAGATTATACAGANTGAATTCATCATGGTTGGGATATAGATTGAGAGTTCTGAGAACAAGTTGTTGCATTAGATGATTGAATCATAATTAGGGTAGTTTCTGAATTTGAATACTCAGATTTAGANNCAATTAAAAGGGCTGATGATTTAAGTTATGAAGAAAAATTAGTTAATTTAGATATATTGAGATGAAATCAAGTATGGCTAAAGACTATGTCAGGTGATCTTGTGATGTATAGTCACTTAAATGATATATTTTCAAATGTAAAAANTTGAGAAGTAGTTAAAAAAAATCAACCTCTTTGAACTATTTGAATCACATGAGTGCCAGATATTAACTATAAGGACTATCATTTGCATTTTGTAGTACATAAAAATCCGTTTTCTAGTACAAGTGTATGACTCTATGATTATGAGGATTATATGAAATGGGATTGGCTATTTAAATGAAAATCGAAAGATTTTATATTANAAAATCAATTAAATTACTTTGAAAGTTAAAAAATAGGAGAATAGAAAAAATGTAAGAGTTCATAAAAAAAATTATTATGAAAAAAAAGAAAAATTTAAATAATCAGATTACGAAGAATAAAAAAGCTTATTTTGACTATGAAATAATTGATACTTGGGAGGCTTGAATTGAGTTAAAATGACATGAAACTAAAAGTGTTAGAAATGGTCATGTTAATTTGAAATGAGCTTTTATTGTTGTAGTTAATAATGAGTTATATGTTAAGTGAATGCATGTTACGGCATGGAAATCATTATCAAATAGAGGTAGTTTAGATACAGATAGAGAAAGAAAAATATTTTTACATAAAAAAACTATCACCTTTTTAAGTTGAAAATCTAGAGAGGCTTGAAATTCAATTATACCTTTAGAATTATATTTTGCATGAAGCTTAATAAAGCTTAGGGTATGATTAGCCAAGTGAAAAAAAGCTTATCAGAAGAAACAAATTTTAAAGGAAAGAACTATGGATCGTGAGGCAAAAGTAGCTATGAAGAAATTTATATAAAAAATATTTTAAATTAATTTTAAAGTATTTTTTTATTGTAAAAAATAATATATTATATATATTATTTTATATTAATTATTAATTATCAAAAGCTATGAAAAAGATTATTTTATCATTAGTTATTATTGTATTTTTCTTTTGATCTGTAAAAGCTTTATGAAATAATCCTTATAATATTAATTTATCAAACTGATTAATTGTTAAATTAGATGCTATAGTTAATAAAATAGAACTTAAAAGAGATTGATTATCTGAGGAATGATTTGAATCATTAATTTTGGGTTTAAATGATAAGTTTAATGCTTTAAAAAGTAGATATAATGGTAATTTAGAAATTATAAATATTATTGATTACTTAGTATTTGAATTGGAAAATATATTAACCATTGATTCAAATCCTAATATTACAGCCGTAAATACTCTTGATAGTAGTTCTCTTGCTAATAGGGCAAGTAATTCATCAATTTTAGTTTGAGATGCAGATTATTGAGAAACATGTGAAAGTTGGTTAAAAAGAAATAATATATCAGTTTCGTCATATTCTCTAGATTTATACTATTGAGAGGGTTCTAATGATAATACAATAAAAGATAATTGGTGTGCATACGAGGTATGGGATAGTAGAAACTCTAATTATAGATGTTCAAGTGCAATATCAGATTATGTAGATAATTTTAATAAAGAACACCCTGCAAGACCAATTGTTTCATGTGATAATTGAAGCTATAAAGCGACTACATTAATAAATAATTCAATATTAGAACCGAGAAAAAAAGAAATTATATGAGAGGCAGATTATTGAGAAACATGTGAGGATTGGGTAAACAGGAATGATATTTCGGCTTCATCATATTCACTTAAATTAAATTACTGAGCAGGTTCTGATAATAATACAATAAAAGATAAATGGTGTGCATATAAGGTATGGGATAGTAGAAATTCTAGTTATAGATGTACAAGTGCAATATCAGATTATGTAGATAATTTTAATAAGGAACATCCAGCAAAACCAGTTATATCATGTGATAATTGAAACTATAAGGCAGAAACGTTAATTAACTATCAAACATTAATAGCAAGAAAAAAAGAGATTATATGAGAAGCAAATTATTGAGAAACGTGTGAGGATTGGGTAAAGAGAAATGATATTTCAGCTTCATCATTTTCACTTAAATTAAATTATTGAGAAGGTTCTGATAATAATAAAATAAAAGATAAATGGTGTGCATATGAAGTATGGGATAGTAGAAATTCTAGTTATAGATGTACAAGTGCAATATCAGATTATGTAGATAATTTTAATAAGGAACATCCAGCTAGACCTGTTGTTTCTTGTAATAATAGCTTTTATAAAGCAACTACTTTAATTAATCACGAAGTATTAACTCTTGAGAAAGCTAATACTATAACTAAATCACCGGTTGGTGTTGAGCAAACTGAACCATCTGAGCCAACAGTAAAAACTTGTGTAAGTTACATAAATGGTTTATCAGCTTGAACATCATATTCTTGTGTTGCTCCAGCTTCTTGTATTTGATATAAGCCAGCTTTATCTTGAGTGACTGCAAAAATTGATTTTATATATTATAATGATTCTTCTTGTACTGATTTAGTAAAAGGATATGGTCTTACAACGAGTAAAATTCCTCAAAAAATACATTGAACTGCAATAAATTGTTCTGGATCTGTTTGTCAAGATTGAACATGTAAATATCATAGCCCGTGAAAATACATAAAAGTTAAACAATGAGCAGCTTGGCAGTATAGATGTAGTTATACTTATAAAAAATAAAATATATAATGAATATTATTATATAGAAAAAAGAAATGTAAAAATCAACTTTTAAAAGTTGATTTTTTGTTTTTATAGCTATAATTAGACAAATTAATTAATAATAAAAATAAATGTTAGACATAAAAATTATTAGAGAAAATCCTGATTTAGTTAAAGATAATATTAAAAAAAGGACTTTAAAATTGGATTTAGATGTTTTTTTAGAAATAGATTCTAAAAAATTAGATTTAATAATAAAGGTAGATGAATTAAGGGCTATTAAAAATAAAGTAAGTAAGGAAATACCTACTTTATCAAATGAAGAAAGACCAGCTAAAATTTCTGAAATGAAAAAACTTTGAGAAGATTTAAAAATTCTAGAAGATAAACAAGATGAAGTTGAAGAATCTTGGAGAGAGTTATATTATCAAATTCCAAATTTATTGGATGAAACTGCAGCTATTTGAGATACTGATGAAAACAATGAATTGTTAAGTAAGTTTTTAAAGCCTACGCAATTTGATTTTGCTCCAAAACATCATTATGAAATATGAGAAGCAAAATGATGGATAGATTCAGAAAAAGGATCAGAAGTAAGTTGAGCAAGATTTTGGTATTTGAAATGAGATTTAGTTTTATTACAATTTGCATTAATAAACTATGCAATGTCTAAGTTAGTGCCTAAAGGTTTTAATCCTATATTGCCTCCTGTATTAGTTAGAGAGAAAGCAATGTTTGGTACTGGTTTTTTCCCAGCTTGAGAAGATGGATTATATAGAGTAAATCCTGATGAAGATGATTTACATTTAGTTGGTACTTCTGAAGTTCCTGTTACTTCTTATCATGGAGGAGAAACTTTAGATTTAGAAGAAGCTAAGATGTATGTTGCATATAGTTCATGTTTTAGAAGAGAGGCTGGTTCAGCTTGAAAAGATATGAGATGAATACTTAGATGACATCAATTTGATAAAATAGAGATGGTAAGTTTTTGTAAGTCAGAAGATTCAGAGAAATTACATGATTTTATGATATGAGTAGAAGAAGAAATTTGGGAATGATTAAAAATACCATTTCAAAAAGTAAATGTTTGTTCTTGAGATTTATGAAATCCAGCAATGAAAAAATATGATTTAGAAGCGTGGATGCCATGACAAGAAAAATATAGAGAAGTTACTAGTTGTTCAAATATTTGAGAATATCAGTCTAGAAGATTGGCTATTAAATATAGAGATTCTAA
>JGI26272J51733_1000696_pt1 | contig 16261 bp, 7 predicted proteins | sample SaaInlV_120m_DNA_FD_51733 | JGI IMG/M metagenome (IMG submission 51733) | reverse complement strand
CTTATAGTAGGTGCTGTTAGTTTAACCACCATATTCTTAGTAACTAGAGAACTGTCATCTAAACCTAAGTTGTCTGTTGTTGCTTTAATCGTATATGAAGGTACACCACTCGTATGAGTTATAACAAACTCACCAGAAGTATTGATTGAACCAGCAGTACAGTTAGTTGGAGTGATAACATAGGTTAATTCTTCAGACCAGTTACCGATAGTGTGAGTTACAGTACCACCAGAATCTATAGATAGAGTACCTGTGATACTAGGTGAGTCTAATGCTGTTGATATAGTACCAAACGATAATTGACCAGCACCATCAGTCTTTATGTATTGACCAGTTGTGCCATCTGCTTGTGGGTGTTTAAGTCCATCAATAATAACATCACCAGTACCGTTAGGTGTGATTGCTATATCACCGTTAGTTACTGATACTATTGAGTTTCCATTAACATCTAAACTGCCACCTAAACTAGGGGTAGTATCATCAACTACATCTGTTATACCTGCTGTTGCAGAAGTAACTGCTACAAAGGAAGTACCATTATGTACTTTTAAAATATTAGAAGTAGAGTCATACCATAAATCACCCTCATTAGGTGAAGATGGTGCAGTGGCAGCAATAGTATATTCATCTGAGTATCTATTAACACTAGACTCGTTTGTGGCTACAGTCGTTACGTCTGAACTTATACCTGCTACCGTAGTAACATTAGCTGAGATGCCTGCCACAGTAGTTACATTGGCAGATATACCAGCGACTGTTCCTATATCAGTACCATCTGCTGCGACTGTAGCGATGTCTGCTGCATCACCAGCGACTGTTGTGACATTAGCCGCAATACCAGCCACAGTAGTGACATTAGCGGACACTCCTGCAACAGAAGTTACATTAGCACTTATACCAGCGACTACGCCAATATCAGTACCATCAGCCGCTACAGTTGTTACATCAGCACTTATACCAGCAACAGTTGTGACATTGGCAGATATACCTGCTACTGTTCCAATATCCGTAGCATCTGCTGCTACAGCATCAATATTAGTCTGTTCAGCAGAAGTTGGTTTAATCTTAGTCCAAGAACCAGATAGGTAACATTTCATCTGTGAAGAGGTAGTGTTCCAATACAACATTCCTGTTGCTAGAGCATCACCATCATTGTCCACTGAAGGGTCACTTGATTTAGCACCTAAGTAAATATCATCGAATGAATCAAAGGCCGCTTCTGCTGCTGTTTTAGCTGCTTCTGCTGATACTACATCTGCTGCGGTTAATACTACATCAGCATTAGTTGTAACTACATCTGCGTTAGTAAGTACCACATCTGCATTAGTTAATACTAAGTCTGCTGCTGCTGCGGTTGCTGAACTTGCTGCTGCACTAGCACTCGAACTTGCACTTGTAGCACTAGAAGCCGCACTTACTGCATCTACTACTAATGACCAATAAGAAGTGTTAGTTAATAATGTTCCTATAGCAGAAGCTGCGGTACAAATATAAATGTTGTTCAGTTGAGCAGTAGTCGTTGATTTAACTAGATCACGTTGAATATAGGCTGCTGTAGTCGTAGTAGCATCAGTGCCTTTATATACCCCGATCTCTTGAGTAATATCCAGATCACCTGCTGAGTCAAAGGCGAATAACTTACTTGCTCTTGCACTAACAGAACCTAATACTTCCACATCACCTGCATCTGTTACCGTAGTAGCAAACTTAACTGTTCTATCTAAAGCGTCTTGGTGTTGTTGAGTTACGAAGGTTAATCTATCTAGTGCATCTTCGTGAGTTTCTGCTGGGAAAGGATCGTTCTCTACATAGTCCGTTCCTTGAGTTAGNGTTAAGACTCTTTCAATAACTACTGAGTCTGCTGCTGTTAGTCCTGTGCCAAAGGTAACATTACCACCCGATGTTTCACCTGCATCTGATACNGTGTAGTCTGTAGTTAAAGTCTTTTGTACATCATTAACATAAACCTTCAAATCTGCATCTGCGAATATCTTAAATGTGTACGCAAATACGGTNTGTGACGATGACGCTGAATAACTTACTTTACTTGTTGTGCTTGATACTGCCATTTTTAACCTCTAATTGTTCATGATTATAACAAAATATCTATTGAATATTAGGGAAATTCGGCATTGCTCCGCTTCTTCCCATATCCTTTTTCATTCCCTTTATTCCTTTCTCGTAATAAGTATCTAAAAACTGTTTAGCATTCAAATCTCCAGTAGCATTCTTCAACTTCAATGCTGCTGCTAGAATGTCAGCTTCTTTTCTCTTATCACCGTTTGCAGATCTAAACTCATGCATCCAAGCATTTGATCCATATCTACGCATCATGTTACTTGATCTGCTAAGAATATCTTTTCCCTTCTTGGATTGGAGTGCTATAGCTTCTCTTTCATTAATCTGATCACCATGACCAGTTAGCATCTTACTGATAGCACTATTAATATCTATATTCTCTTGTGAGTACATAGCTTCATTCTTCATAGTTCCTAAAGCATGTGGCATATCTCCTGAATCAACTACTCTTAACCATCTTCCTAGGATGTTCTCCATGAAAGGCAAATCGTTGTTTTCTTTTATGAAGGTTAATAGTTTATTGTTTACATCTTCCTTACCAAGATTAGATAATTCACCTAGGTCGATTCTATTCTCATAACCCATAACATTTCTAACCCAGTCAGGAGTATCTTTATAGAATATACGACCACCCATACTGCTCCAGATGTTATCTTGCCACTCTGTTGATCTAGCTTCACCACCAGCTTTNTGTGCTTGCTCACTAATTACATTCTCTTCTCTAAAGTAATCATAAGGGTTTCCGTTACCAACATAGTAATCACCAGCTTGTTGTAACATCTTAAATAGTGGCGAGAAAGATGGAGTTTGTCCTGCAGCATAGTCCATTAGTCCTTCACCAAACTCTCCAGTTCTTGTGGCTGGATGAGCCATAGGGGAATTAGTAAACATTTGCCATACATTACCACTGATAAATCTAGCTGTTTCATCTAGAGGAATAGTTAGTATTATTCCTTTTTGTACCCAGCTCTCTCCGTCTGGGCCTTGAACCTCAACAAGATCTAACGGTATAACAATATAGTTAGTCTTAATATAGTTTGATGTCATTCCCATGATTGTTGCGTTCTTGGCTTTATCTTCATCTGTTAATCCTACTAAGCCTTGAGCCATAGCAAACATCAAAGCTTTAGTTGCAAAAGCTTGTTGGAATGTTGAGTTTAAATACTCAGCAGATCTCTTAGATGACTTCTTGCCAGTCAAAGGATCTCTTCTGAATGATTCCCAATCACCTCTCCAACCCTCTTTCATAGCATTAGAGAACATGAATAAGTTGTTATATACTGAGAACGCTTCACCCTTTCTAAGAAAAGCAGGAGATCCTAACTGTACTCTTACAATGTGGGCGATTCTTTCTTTAGATAACTCTGGGAAGTATCTTTCTAAGTATCTCTGACCACCAGCTTTATTCTGTGTTTCAACAAACTGACCAAATATTCTAATACCATCAATCATTGTTCTAATAGGATGATGTATATACTCATTCCATGATGTTTTAGATTGACTGAATTGTGCTATTCTTCTTTCCATAGCCATAACATCTGAAGGCTCACCCCAAGGTTCTGCCACTGAGATTAGAGATCTNCCACTTCTCATGTTACTAATTACTNGATTGGGTACACCAAAATATCTATGAACACCATCAACACCGCCTTTAGCCCAGAACGGAAGATAAGAAGCCCACTTAACTAGAGGGATTTCATCATACCAACCACGACTAGGCAAATTCTTAACAGTTCTTTGGAAGTCACGCGCAGCATTGAATAACATGAATCCCGGATTTGATACGGTATAGACCTCTCTGAAGTATGCATTCATATTCTGAACCCACGCCCAAGCCTTATACCTGTCAATAGCGCTTTCTTTAAATGCTTTAGCTACCCACTTATCAACATAGAATCCTTTTAGTTTGCCTTTACGCATAACCATCAGTAGTTCTAGATTCTTGCCTTTGTACTTTTCACCATGAGGCTCAACAGGTCTTTCAATAGCAAAGCCATTAAGCATTACAGTTTCATATTCTGCTTTCTCAAAGTGAAACATTTTTGGTGCTGTTTTTAAAGCCTCTTCATACATCTTAATCGTATTATCAATAGCCTTGTTCTTTACTATTGCATCAATAATAGATAGATCACTAAATACAGTAGCGGTTAATGGGCTTTCAACACCTTTGAATGTACCAATCTGGCCGATCAACTTAGCACCCATGCCTTTACCGTAGCGAGCATCCATGTGTTCTACCACATTAAACTTAACATAATCTTTATTCTCGATAATCTTCTGCTTTAACTTAGCATCAAACATATCGGATTCTTGTACTTCTTTAATAAAGTTCTTTTGTCTAACCAGCCAGAATTGTTCTGCTACATCTCTTAGTTCTGGATGTTGTGTTTCTAATGTTGCCATCTCTTCAGCAGCAATCTTCCTATCCACACCAAAAGGGTTAATAAGTTCTGAACGATCACCTAATGCAATTCGTCTGAAGAATAGGTATAACTCAATATTCTCTTGTGGTATCTCCATATCTTTAGAAAACTCTCTAACCATGTACTGTAAATCAAAGATATATTCTTCATGAGCAGATTTGTTATAAAGCATCTTCTCTACACCTAGAGTTGGATCTTCACCCTCTTTCCATGTTTTTCCAGTTCTTTCTTCGTACAGATTTTGATCTCTAGTAATAGCAAAGTATTCATCATACAACTTATACTTCATAGTATTAGATCCCTCTTTTGGATCTAGATCATGTTCCATCATTTCAATACGCTTTAAATCACCATCACGCATACCTGCAAGAATACGCAAGCTTAAATCTTTTCTACCACCATTCGGAGTATTAAGAGCATCTTGTAGTTTGAACCAGTTTTCTCTGAATTTAGGATGCCCCTCATGCAGCCAGTTCATAAAGCCAGCATAAGCATTAGGAGCTTTCTTTTTGGTGAAAAACGGATTTACAACTAAAGCACTTATAAAATCAGCAAATATCTCCTTAGAACTTTTACGATAAGTAAGGAACTTTTTACTTGCTGTTTCTTCATTGAAAGGTCGCCATTCTTTTGACAACTCATAAAGCTCTTGATGAATTAAATCTTGTGATAATAGCTTTCTACGAGTAACTTCTGCCTCAAATATTTCCTTAAACTTAGCCTTGATCTTATCAGCTGAATGCTTAGGCGTTGCATTTGTTTTAGCACTAGAGTCAAGTATCTTAACAATCTCAGGATGTATTTGTCCTCTCATAGCTGCTCTAGTAATATCCTTCTTGAGCTTTTTATGTGCTTTTTGAATAAACAGATATAAACTAGGATCTACTTCAGCACGCTTCATTACACCTGTGAAGATGTCTTTAATTTCTTGTGGAGTAATGCCTAAGTCTTTAATCTCTTTTATGTTGGATAGGTCTTTTACAGTTTCATTAACTAATCTTCTAGCCTCTTTCTTCAGGTCTTTAATCTCACCTTTAGTTAGTGGCTTCTCTCCACTTGGAGTACCTTCATAATATTTACCAAAGTGCTTTTTAAGACTTGCAATACGACCAATGATATTGCCTCTGGCCATAGTATGATCACCTTCTTTCGATATGTAATCAACAACATGTCCAATCTCATGCATTAATGTAGCCATTAGCTGTGCTGTATCTTTACCTAGTTCAGCATTGATCTTAATAGCTGCTCTTAATTCAGCACCCTCATGAACAATAGCACGACCTCTAACACCTTCTGGTAGCTTGTTAGTTACTACAGCAAACTTACCATCCATCATTAATCTACCTAGCTCCACAATGTCAGGTAACTCTAGCATTCTGTTATAACGCTCTGCATCTCTAACCAATCCAAGATTAAATGATTGTGTGCTTGCTAAGTTTAGTGCTTTAGCGTTAGCTAGTTCTTTTGTGAAGTTAAGTTTTAGGTTTCCATTAGCATCATATTCTTTCTTCATGACACCTAATATCTTAACCTTGCTCATATCTAATAATACTGCTGAATCTCTAGACTTTTTATCACCAGATACATCTTCAATCTCGTTTCTGTAATAGATAGCATCATAACCTCTCTCCATAAGGAAAGCCCTAATAGCCATATTCTGATTAGAGTATGTTGTGCTTCCTACTCTTTTTCTAGCTATATCTTGTGCTTCATCTCTGGTCATAATATCTACACCCTTACTCTGAAGATAATGAGCAATACCACGCCAATCCTCTAAACCATTTGCTAATTGCTCTGATTTAATAACTAAAGGGTTACTAATCTTAGATAAAACTCTATAAATGAAAGGATTATCTAGTCTTGCTGCAGCTTGTGCATCATCACCTATATGAAGTAAGTATTCTGATCTTGTGTCAAAACTTGTTAGATCAGATCTTCTAGATGAATGAGAAACAATAGTCCATCCTTCGTCATTATTCTTTCTAATTTCTTCAACTCTAGGCAAATGTACTTCTTCAATAGAAGAGAACTCATGATTACCTTTAAGTTTAATTTGATTTGTTGCTATCAGATATTCAGGTAGATGGAAACCACCGTTATTATCGTACTCTTTCTCTGAAGTTTGTCGCAATAGATCCAGTGTTCTTTTCTCAATAAGCTCTTTAGCCTTGATACTAGATGCCTCTATAGANTCACCGTAAANCAATTCTTTCATGGATTGGAGAGATTCGATAACTAATTNTTGTGCCTCTTTACCACCACCTACTTCTTTAGCTTCAAGACCTTTAGCTCTAATCATGTCATCAATTTGCAACAGATCTATATCTAACTGAGTTAAATCTTTAATTTCTTCTTCAGGCTTTTCTATTCTTTTAGCGGTCATATCCTCAATAATAAGCCTTAAATCACTTGGCACTTCAACTCCCTTACCAATATGAATATCNTTGCCCTTATCTACAAACATTTCTACCATGTGCTTTAATCCATCAGTAGATATTTCACCATCAAGCTTTTCAATCTCCCAAGCATTGATACCTTTATCTCTAGCCCTGCGAAGAGTTACTCTAATATTTTGTACTACTGGAGTTCCTTCTTTTGCCTGTGCTGTAGCATGTTCAGCGTGTGTTAGTTCAATCTTTTGGCCACCAGTAGATCTGTCATGCTGATAGGTGTATTGAGAGGCTCTGTATATGCCATCAGTAGTAGTGTGTTTAGCAGTTGATTTCTGACCTTGAATAATAATAGCATGTAAAGATGCTTGAATTTCTTTAGGAAGATCGTAGAAATATTTACCGTTCTTTATTCTAGGTGTTGCACGCATAGCCTCAATAATGCCTTTTGCAATCTCTGGATTGTCTTTTAAATAGCTAGTGAATGTGTTAGATCTAATACCAAATTGAACAAATATCTTCTTTAATCTGTTATATACTGCGAAATCTGTAGTTCCAACTCTTAGTTTGATAGGTGCAGTCATCTTAGATATACCAGTATTAGAGGCATGTAATATAGATAAGACAGCTATACTGTGTAAAAATTCCTGTGTAGTTGGGAAAATACTATCTGGTAGTGTTAGATCTAAGATGTTTCTAAAAGGATCAAGATGCGAAGCTTCTGTCATTGCTATAGCTTCAGTTAATAACCTTGCAGAATTTACTCCATATTGCTTGCCAGTCTTACCTGTAGTGCCTTTAATGATAGATCTAATAAACGGATTTTTAGAGTTCATTGCCATCTTAGTGAATGTTGCACTAGCAACACCAGTAATAGCACCAATAACAGCTTCCGCACCAAATTCACGAATAGCGTTAGTCAAATACTTCATGAAATCTTGTTCGTTCTCTACATCCGTTGCATTCTGTAATAGATCATCATAAATACTACGAATAGCACCATGAACACCAAACATGCCTGCAAAACAACCTACTGTTCCACCGCCAGCAGTACCTGCTATTGGAACAATAGATCCAAGTGCGGCGGCAGTAGCACCACCAGCTTGACAACCAGCCCAATAAATAGGAGTATCTGGTAGTATTCCAGCGGCAGCATATACAAGCTGCTTCATCATTGGCTGCTCTTCTAAATAAATAGATTCACCAAGTAGTTCTTTCAAAGTTAGAGTTTCACCCTCTTGAATACTATGGAATTTAACGCCCATAGCAAAAACAGATTGTTGTACTCCATGCTCAATAGTATTATACCAATCCCACTCATATTCGTCAGGATTCATATCAATAGGTGGTTTACGCCTCTGATCTTCTTCGCTCCAATACCACTGATTATTTCTCGCCCACTCCCTACTACGACTTAGAGTTGCTTCTTCAAATTCAGTAGGAACAACTTGATACTCTGGATTGATTGAATAAACTGGAGTATCTTCTTCTATATTCCAGCTTTCAACATCTATACGCATTCTAACAAAACCTTCTGGAATGATCTCTGGGTTGCCATAGATTTCATCCTGATCACCATCAGCTAGATTCTTTTGTCTAGAAGTATCAAAGAACTGTAAACGATCTTTTGCTTGATCCCAAGTTAGCCCAGCATCAACCATTTGTGCAATTTCAGTAGCTATATCTGGCTTATTAGACCATACATCAAATAGATCAGCACTTACATCTTCTTTATTCCACTGTAAATATTTATTGTAATTATCTTCAGCTTTAAGCATGTTCTCCCACCTGCCGCCTTGTGCAGTTGTAGCTATCTGATGATATTTTGTACCAGTATCCGTTTCAAATGCGAACTTGGGATATTGTGTGCTACCATCTCTAACAGCCTCTTTATCCCAATTAAACACACCTACTTCGCCTAATACTTCTGTTGGTTTGCTGTAGCCTGTATCGCCTTGACTTATAATGCTGCTATATCCAGATCCATAAGACATTACAGGATTTAATGAAACACCTAGCTCAGTATTGATCTCAGCATCAGTCCTTCCCAATCCAAGAAGTTCATTGCGTTTATTTAAAAATGATGTTCTTGCTTGTTCAGATGTGTAACCGTCTGATAACCTATCAATTAAGAATTGTGATTTCATAAACCTCTTCTCTCATATACATTTTCAAGCATTTTTAATAGTCTATCATCTCTTTTCTCTGCTTTATCATGAGCAGCTTTATACTTTTTATATAGTTCTTTTGTTGGTTTAGGATGGGCTTTCCATTCTGCAATACCTGTTTCATGCCATGCATCATAAGTAGAATAATCAATACTTGATGTGTTGTTCAAATAATCAACAATAGTANCTTTTTCTTCTATCCACTTTCTAATATTGGAACTATCTACAAAACTACCAACATATAGGTTTGTTAATCCTTGTGCAAAATCTATCATTGCATCAGATGTTGCATCTATTGCTTTTAACACCATAGATCTACCTTCTTCTTCAATCCTTGCTTGTTCTTCTGCAGCGTTCTTAGCTTCAATATCTTTTATAGTTGATTCTTTAGCAGCAATCTGTTTTTCAATTTCAGTTAATCCTGCTTCTTCTGCTTCAATCTCACTTCTAACAATACCTATCTGTGCATCATATCTTTTCATTTCCAACTCGGCAATCTGTATTTCTAGTTCAGCTGATGATGTTTCCCAAATGCTAACATCCTTATCGCCAGATTCAGCTATATGATTATCTACTGCTGATTTTTCATCAGAAAGCTTTTGAATCTGTCTGTCTATATGAAGAACATCTTGATCCATTTTGTCTGTTAGATTATCGGCTTGTAGATACTGATCAAAGTTTCCATTTGCTAGTGCAGCTTGTCTAGCCTTCTGATGTTCAATAGGTTCTAATCTTGAAGTCCAACCTGCCGGAATAGGTGAGTCTGCCGGAATATTTACAACTAGATTAGGATCTCCTTTCTGCATTTGTGCAATCTTAGAGTAATAAAGCATAGAACCTTCTTCTTGGCTCATTCCCTCTGGTAGGGGCATTGAGAATGTAGATCCATCATCAAACTCAATATTAAGCTGATTAGCAGTTAGTGATTTATCCCATCCATTATCAATAGACCAGTCTGTAAGCTTGTTAGTTATTTCTTCACTAGAATACACAACCATTTTTTGAGCATTGTCAATCTCGTTCTGCTTATCTACTTGCTGCTGTGTTATTTTCTGTTTAATCTTGGATAGGACAGATGTGCCTACTGATCCTTGCTGATCCTTAATCAATCTGTGAACTATGTAATTAGGGTTCTCATATCCCGGAACGCCTACCTTTTGGCCATTCTCATCCATCTTATATAGTGGAGCATTTAACATAGCTTCAAATGAAGTTCCGTCTAGCTTCTTCTTTTCTATTAGAGTCTGCTCTAAAACCTCTTCAAAGTTCATCATTAGATTTTGAACCTGATTTCTAGCTTCAGTAATACTTGTTTTATCGCCATTAGCAATAACAGATGCCAAAAACTCTTCTGAATTAGCATTATTTAACACTAACTTTCTGTGTTCAGCAGGGTTTAGAATCTGTAATATTAATGAGTTTTCTGCACGTTTAAGTGCCCTAGCTTTTAATTTAGAAACCTTCCAATCTTTGCTTGTATCTTTTAAGAATGAATTGATAGGATTCCAATGCTTGTCAGGTATAAGTGGGAATTTACTAGATACATAACGCATAAACTCAACTTTAGCCTTTTCTGGATCACTCATAAACAAGTCAATAATATCTTGTATTACAGGATCTTCGCTTTTACCTTGTTGAATATCTAGCTTTAGATTTCTAAACTTCAATAACTCTGGGCCAGTAAAATCAGTCTTAGTCTTACCTATAGTTTGATTTGCAAACACATTATACAACGACTGATCTTTCTCACTAGGATCAGGCCATATCTCTTGTAGCTTCTCTAGAGTTAAAGTTCCTGTGTTTCTTAATCCATTCAATTCTGATATAACACCTGTAACTATAATATTATTGTTGCTATCAATTACTCCTTTACGGATGCTACGATCTCTTTCAAACTTCTGAATTAATGCTGCTCTTTGACCATCTATCTTTGTAACATCACCATCATCTAGTGCCATTACTGCGTCAATAATTTGTTGCTTCTTTTCTTCTGTGTAGCTTGGGCTATCTAAAACTGTCCAATCATGGCTTAATAATGATATAGCGGTATTGTACTGTTCGGTTGTAGTAGTAGTTGGAATACCATCTTCTGTAACACCAATTTCAGGATTATCAAAACCTAAGTTGTCAAAGGTTACTGCTCTGAAAGCCCTTTGCTTTGTATAGGCAGCATCATACTGTGTTTTGAATTGGTTTGCCCCTTGTGGATTTAGATTTGGGAAAGCACCCCACTGAGATAACATAGCTTTACCATCTGCGTAAGCTTCTTCAATTTGTATTGAAGAGCCACCGCCAAGTCTTTTTAAAGTTTCAGATAAATCTCCTAAATATGCAGTAGTATTGATACCTTGTTGATACTTTAAACCTTGATTGTAAGCATGGTTCATAGCGGTGGCTCTTGATATAGCCCACTGCTTTTCCATATTCGATCTTACAAAATCATCTTCTATTCCGTCTATTGAATCAGTCTTGTACTGGTCATACATAGCTCCAACCGATCCATGTATATTCTTAGTATCAACCTCATTAGACATCATGTTAGTTTCCGGATCGTAAGTTCCGAATGATGCGCTATTGATTACTCCATAAGGAGAGTTGTTTCCATATTTACCATTATCTTCTGCACCACCTTGCTCAAAGGTACGAAAATTTCCTAATGCACTATTTAACTGATTAGTCTTTTCTTGCTTATCAAGACTCTCAGAGAATGCAGATGCTATTCTTTGTGATGCTGATACAAGTTGATTACCTAAATCTTGTGCGCCTTTACCACCGGCTGCTGCAGCACTAAGCCATTTCGTGCTTCCAGAAACAGGTGTTGTATTGCCTAATCCAATAGTCTTTCTTGATGCTATTTTAATTGCCATATTTTAAACTCATTTCATTGCCTTATAACTTGTGGCTGCACCAGTAATTCCTGACAGTAAAGAACCTGTAGCTTGATACCTTGATGCTGTTAATTGCTGTGATCCTGCCATCCAATGTTTCCATGCTTCTGACCTAGATGTTCTTAAATTTTCTCTTGTATCTTCTTGTAAATCATTAATAGATTTTAATACATTTAGTTCAGCTGATCCTACGCCAGCTGATGCTCCGCTACCACCCCACTGTGCAACCTGCATGTGGATAGCTTCAATAGCCTGCCTGTGCATTGCCTTTCTTTTATAATGATAAGCGTTTAAGGTTTCGCCATATTCAACTTGACCCATCTTGTATGCTGCATTTCCAGACTCAATAGCACCTCTTGCGCCAATGACTCCGCCTGCTACTGATATTGCTGCTACTGCTGCTGCTGCTGCTACTGACATATTAATCACTCACCGTTAATGTTCCATGAATACCTAGTACCGTTAATGGTAAAGGTTGTTCTTGTTTGATTTCAATAATACCATCTCTATCCCAACCAAGATTAGTAACTCGTTTATCACCTGTGAATAAACCGATACCTGAACTCATAGGAGTTGATGATGTTCTAAATGGAAGTTGGTCATCATTAATCTTGACACCTGTTGTATTGAGCAATCTAACCTTAACCTCATTCCATCGTTTCTTTAATCCTTGTGCTTTACCTGCTTGAGAACCTGACTCAACACGCATAGTCTTTAAAGTTGATGTATATCCTAATCCTACTTGAATATCTACATTAGTCCAACCAGTAGGTACTGATATAGATATAGCACCACTTGAAACTACTTTATCTGGGAATACAGAGTCATTTATAACTAACTTGACCGTTTCCCCTTCTAAGTGAGAAAGTCCACTTACAGAGGTTGTAGCGGTTGATACAGTGCCTGTGATACCTGAATCTACATTTATGTCTGGGTCTAGATATTCAATATGCCTTACTACTGATCCATTGACAGTTCTTTTAACTGCTACCCATAATTGATCCTGAGTTGTATTAGTTATTACTGAAACACTCTCAACTTCAACGCTAGTACCACCAATCTCATGTTCCGCCCAAGCAATTACTTCTTCAGGTCTTTCATAAGTCAGACTTAACATCTTGCCATCTGCAGTACACGCCCAAATAACTGAATCTGGCTCTTGTTGATAGTCCATGTCTTTAAGGTAGCCTGCTGTTATATGCTCTGATAACAAAGTCATATCTGGAGCAATATAAGCATCACTCTGAAATTGATAAGAGAACTCTCTAATCTTTCTTCTAGCTCTCTGTGCAAATAGAATAGCGTTACCAATCTGGATAGGTGGGATAGTCCAACTACCGTAAGTAGTCTGCTGAGTAACCATTACATTAGATGGTGTTAAAGGCTCTCCCTGTGGGCGGCCTACTTTAAATTCACCACCTGCTGTTCCAACAATGAGATCTCTACTTGGTTGTAACCATCTTATTACATTGACTTTATTAGTAGCAATAGCATATTCCATTGACTCATCTGCCAAGCCTGTACCTTGATCAAAGTTCTCATAGTCAGCTGTTTGAGAACCCCATATTGTTTGTGGATAGGTAGAGCTACCAGCAAAGAATAATCTCTGTTCATAAAACGATACTGTTCTAGGATAGCCATTACTACTTGTCCAAGGTGTTGAACCAGCCCATGTGAATGTAGGTGTACTTAATGTCCAAGATGTATGACCTGTACGAGATAGCTTTCTAGGTGCATGGCCACTATGACAGATATACATAACATCTGCTGATTGTGCAAAGTGTAGTTCTGTTAGTTCAGCCTCTAAATAAGGTGTTGATATTTCATAAGCAGAACCGCCAGATTGAATCTGACCGTTGTCTTTATAGAAACGAATATAAGTGTCACCAAACTCTAGTACATAGGATTGAGTTACATTGAACTCGAAAGGAATAAGCCTTACTTCTTTAGTCGAATCCTTAACCTCAGAAACAAAGTGAGTTCCTCCTCGTCTAGTAGCGCCACCATGAGGATATACAATCATGTTGGTTAGTTCACTACAACCGTTAAAATATTTCTTAAAGTCTATTTGTCCTTCAAGACGAGGACTTAACTCCCCAGCTGTGAAGTTAGACTGAAATGGATGTACTCTAGCCATTTAACCCCTAAATGATGTAAATGTATCAGATACTAGACCATCAATAAAACCCTCCAATCCATCAATAGATCTAGCTTCTGCGACTTTGATTTCATATAGCTCCCACATTTGTTTAGAAAGGCTATTGCTTCCTGTTATTGAGTATGCTAATTCAGCAGCTAATCTAGCTGTCAATACTTCTGTGAAGATTGGATCGAATTGTGCTGTATCTGTTACTTGTGCAATGTAAAGAATCTTTGCAGTTCCTTCATCTGATAATAACTTTCTTCCTTCAATCTTAAAGATGTACTCATCATATTCCATTTTGAGAACACGAAGGCAATAAGGACTGGTTGGAAGAGTATATTGATAAGCGTAGTCAAATGCAGGTGCTGCAACTAACTTACTTAGCTCTTGTCTTTCTATTGCGAAATTCCAAGGATGTGATCTTAATACAGCATCTCTTGTAGGTTCGTAAAATGCGTTACAGAGTCTTGCTCTTTCTGTATCGTCAGTTAGGGATGTGATTGGATCGTCACCAAGTTTTCTTAATGCGTTTGAACAAATGGAAACCGCTGTTGCCATATCACTTCTCCTGAATGTGGTGAGGATAACCCGTTACAGGAAACCCTCATTTTTTTTATAACTTTAGTCTAGTACATAAACCAAGTAGCCAGATGCAGTATCGCCAGAAACGATAGCAGTATCCGTACTTGTTAATCTAATAGATACGCCACCTTGCGAANTGAATACTTTAGTATCCGCAGTTAATGCAGAGCCTACAGCCATTGCACCAGCAGTATCAACAGAAACACCGTTGTCAATACCATCAGCATCCGCAGCTACAGCATCACCTTCTAGGTCTGTGTAAGCATCCCAGCCAATGTCCATAGTAGCACTAGCAGTAGTCCAGTTATGCTCAACGCGACTTAACGCACCTAACAAACGAACAGTTCCAGCAGGTAAACGCGCAACTTCCGCAGAAGATGTCGCATCACCAGCACCTGATTGTGTGTGATCGAACGCAGCAATGCGTAAACGACCATGAACATCAGATGTTTCTTCTCTTACAGAAGGACTAGCATCAAAGTTAGTTACTTGCGTACTTTTTTGAGTAGTTACAGCCATGATTATTCTCCTATATTATTCAGTACACGCAATCTCTACTACTTTCTCGTCTTCAACACGAGTAGCACCGATTGTCATTGATAAAAATACTTGAGTAGCATAGTTCTTGTCATCACGCTCACTAATGCGAGTTTGAATCTCTGAACCCATTGCTAGACCAAGACCTGATTTACAGTACACAGTAACCTGACGGTTGCCATCTGAATCAGTACCTAAACGCTCTGAACGGATAAACTTAAAGCCTAAGAAAGTATCCAATTGACCTTGTGCCAACGCTTTAACAGTGTTGTAGTCAGAAGATTTAATTTCAGTAGTATTTAACAAATCAGTTACTTGCTTCGCAGAAAGTACACAGTAACGCTCTTCTTCAGCATCTACATCAGAACCATCAATCACTTCTTTAGCAGAAAGAAGTTTAGCAACTGTTAAACCACCTGATGCGTGAACAATCTTTTGAGCAGATGGAAGTGCGATAGTAGTACCACCAGCAACGCCACCATAGGCATTACCAACTGCTGCTTCAATAATTGCAGTATCCATAGCGCGACCCATTGCATTAGCACCAGCCATTGCATACTCGCTCTGTGGAGTGATTAACATACGAACCTTATCTTCCTGATCGATTAAATCAGCCCAGTCGTAGTCATCCATTGAAACTCTACGTCTTGAATGTGGACTATCCATACGAGGAGTATCTGAGTGGCGTGAAGTACGCTTTTGAGCTGAAACTGCACCAATTCTTTCGAAAAAGTGATTCTTACCTGTTACTGATTCATAACGAACCGAGTCGCGTAATCGTGAACCTTTCTGTTGTGCAAGGTGCAACACATTACTTTTATACTGCTCGACAAAAGCAGTCGTAATTTGAGTAGACATAATGTCCTCCTTTTATAATTAAACAAAAAACGGTCATTGTCCTTTCGGGTGTCCTGCCTATTACGCTGGCTAAACGAGTTTAGAACTACCTTTTAATCTACCGTTATCCATAAGGGCGGTGTTGATTACAAGCGGATTTTACACCGCTTGAGCATTATCTTACCATACTTTTTTATTCTGGATGCGCTTTTGC
>JGI26272J51733_1000676_pt1 | contig 16608 bp, 13 predicted proteins | sample SaaInlV_120m_DNA_FD_51733 | JGI IMG/M metagenome (IMG submission 51733) | reverse complement strand
TCTCCATCAAGATCTACCATTTGGCTATTGTCTCTTGCAATTACATATGGCTTGTGCTGTTTAAGGAATACACGCACCGAACGTTCTGTCTCACCTATTGCCTTTAGTGAATTACGGGCTATATCTACAATTAATTTGTTTCTATGTCCGCTAATATCTAGTTGCAGTAATGAATCAATAGATTCCTTGCAGTCTACTGTAATAAGGATAAGTTGACTGCTATTAGAAGCCTTAATAAGATCTGGCTCAACAGAGTCAAAACGGTCGGTAGTTTCATCGTGAAATTTCTGGTTATTAAGAGGATGTAATATACATCGAAAATCAAGAGACTTAAGTGCTGTGATTAAGCACCTTAAGTGATTATCAAAAACGTTAGTTATAAATAGAAGATTTATCATATAATAATTCTTGTTCAGGAACTTCTGTTTTTCAGAATAATTAAATTTATTTAGTCAGACCCGATTGCAAGAGCATGACCAAGTATTTCCCAGCCTAGTTCATATGAGTATACTACCTGCGGCTCTTGATTAGATCTTCGCCAGCAATTCCAGTTCTGGGGGGATGTAAACTCCCAGTCCGAGTTGTCACAACAACTCATGGCTCGTTTAATCATATCAGAGTACCTTCCTCCTGTTTCCCTGTTTATATCCCAGGCCGAGAGAAGAAGCATTCCCTTCTGATGCACTGAATAAACTGTTTTATCTGACCACTCATTTTCCTTGGCATTAAAGAAAAAGTGAAACCCTCCGTCAGGCAACTGTATGTCTAGCCACCATTTAAGGGACTTTTCAGCAATGCCAACCCAGTCATACTCATTTGTCCATCTGTTTAACTCCATCAAGGCCCATGCACCATAGCAATGTCTAGGGAACGCAGTAACAGTAAAATCATCTGTAAAACATCCTTGTGCAGGCCCATCTTCAAATCTGCACTTTTCGAATAAAAATTTACCTTCTTTTATGGCATCGTTTAAGAACCTGACATCATTAGTTACCTTGAATAGACTTAAAGCAGATAGGATTATATGGTTACTGGCCTGAACGTTCATTGATGTTGCAGCTGGCAGCTTAGTACGATAGTTTGCGAACAACTCTATGGCTTTTTCCAATAGAGCCTTACGGTCGGTTCTGAGATATGCTTCGGCTAATACAGAAGGGGATAGAGCAAAGCTGTACTGATCACGACTATGCTTCACTCCTAATGAATTATACCCTATTTCCGGATTATTTATTAGTAACCAGAAAAGCCAGTTGACGGCATCAAGCCACTGTGTTTCAAATCTTGATAACTCAGGGATAATTCTCATGGTTCTGGCTAGTGAATATATATTACATAGATCGTAATAATAATGTATATTCGTATCAACCTCTCCAGACTCCATATTCATTATACGAAACCACTTTTTTTCATCATTGTCCCAGAGAGGAGATTCAAACGCAGTTAATGTTAGTTTTTGTACTTCATCAATGATATGGTTTTTGTTTGTGTTGCTCATGCTTATCTTTTTATAGCGCTGAGATGATAGTACTCGTCATTCTGGCAGCCCCAGTAGAAGATACTCCATCCTTTATTAAATAATTCAATTATTTTTTTATCAAAATGCCAATGCTCTTCAGAACTTTTTACTTCACCATTTATATAAAGTTTTCCTGTCCATGGTGATTTCGAACTATTGAATGATCCAGATAAAATGCCTCCCGGTTTTAGAATTCTATGTGTCTCCGCAATCATTTTCTTTGGATCATTTACAACATAGGGTGTTCCGAAAAAGGCAATTCCATCAGCCGAATTATCGGCTAGCACTGACATATTTTCTGCATAAGCCACTATGTCTGGATTTGATTTGGGATCAGGATCAACGTGTATAACTTTTTCCACATTGAAAAACTGTTCATTGTAATATTTCCTGCAGAGATCGTTAGAGCCAATATATAATACTTTTCCTTTCCATGGCAACGATTTGGCGTGACGGTTCCAGACGTCACGATATTGCGTGGAAGTTGTTTGTAATGTCGTAGCCCAATCTTTAAATAGAGACATTCGGCTTTTATCAAACACAGGAGAGAGGTCGTTTCTGCACTCTACAAAAAATCCATCAGAAGCAGTTTTAAGTATCTTTACTTCATTAAATGTTTCAGCAAAGCGTTCTATCCACCATTGTACAGGTCTGACAGTAACATGTAGACGTTTTCCTATCTTATCGCCAAGCTTATCCACAATGGTTGAAACATCTGCAATGAATATCTTGCAGTGCTTGGAGATAGCTTCTATTGAACTGGATATCATATGCATTGGAATATGTTCCATGAGATCTATTGCATAGATTAAGTCAACTTTTGTATCAAGATTCCATGCGAATTGATTTTTGAAACGGATATTTGGAAACTTAATTTCATTAACAATATCAACTCCCAGAACCATTTTTTTCTGCTTTTCCTGAAGATAGTGAGCGTATTTACCCGTTCCACAACCAATGTCTATTGCTGTATGAAATTCATTCAAATATCTGGAAATAAATTGAACTATGTCTTTCTTCAGATTGGAATGATGGCTATATCCGGCATTATACATCTGTTGATATTTTTCCTGCTCCAGGCTTTCTGTTTCATCCTTTGTTGGTATTAGTGTAGCGGTATTCTCCTTAGTAGAAACAGATGTGTTGATTATAGACATAATTTCTGAAATGGGTTTTGATCTGTATTGCCTTTCAGGCTCGTTAATTGTTTCGTGAGTAGTAGGCTTTACTTCAGGTACATTCTTGTCAAGTATTCTGTAGTAGAACTCTTCCAACCTCTCAATTTCACCCTCATATGTAAATGTATATTTTGTGAAATCGGTATTAGATGTAATTTCTTTCAACCTCGGCATACTGTCAATTATATCCTGTGCAGTGTTATAGATGATGCCGACAGGATTATTCTGAAAATAATCGATATAGGACTTCAGTGGAGATGCAATAACCGGTAGTCCGGCAGCAAGATATTCAAACAGTTTGTTCGCTATAGTTGTATCCAGAAAACTATTATTTCCCTTAGCAAGATTAAACGGGATAATGCCGTAGTCGTATTGTGTCATAATTTCCATAATTTGCCTGGGTGAAATCGAGTTATGGAAATGTATATTATTGTGAGAAGAATATTGTTTTGCTATTTCTTTGTCGCAAGAAGAGGGGGGGTATATATGAATATGAATGCCCTTATTCGCCAGATCAAAGAATGGTGATGTAAAATCACGATGCTTACCATCTATTCCAGCGATGCCTCCTTCATAAACGATGTGAATATTCCCGTCTTTGTCAGAGAGTTTAGGCAAAATTCTTTTGGGTAAGTCTGCCCTGGAAGCGTAATTGTAATAAACAATTGAAGGACCAGTCATCCCGTAAAGACTTCTTGCTTCTTCCATTTGATATGGGGTAGTGTAAACTCTTCCGGCAGCACCTCTATTTGCTATGCCCTCAAAGAATGAAATGTCTTTGTTGCCCTCATATTTAAGTGATATCAAATCATGGGTATCGTGTACAACAGGTGTATCACAAGCTAATGCAACGACTGTCAACTCATCCGGCTCGTTGTGGCTATGAATGATATCAAAGTCTCCAGAAATATCCCATAGGTGTCGATTGTCTCTTATTTTAATACAGTCATCATAAACACTATCTTCAAGGCCTTCGTATATCTGGCTTATACGATATTTGGTATACGCCAGTGTCACCTTGTGTCCTTTTGATTTCAGGGCTGTCACCATTTTATAATTACGTATACATGGAAAATTTTGAACGAATAGAATGTTAAGAAGTGTATGTTGAGTAGTTGTACCAANCACAGATATTTCTTTTCTGACTGCGTCAAGTGATTCATTGACAGCCGGTTGATCAGGATTGAGTTTAAGCGACCCCTCAAGTGCAGAACAGGCTTTTGCAGGCTCATTCATTTCAAGATATACTATTCCAAGTTGATTATAGATGTCTGAGTTGTTGGCATCGATTTCCAATGATCGTTCTAATAGTGTTGCTGTCTCAGACCATCGTTTTGAACTCTGATATAGGCATGCAAGATTTATAATAGGTTCCAGATAGTCACCATTAAGGGAAATTGACTTTCGGAAGTATTCTTCTGCCAAGACAGTGTTTCCTTTAGTATTGTTTATTACACCGAGGTTGTTGAAGGAAACATAATCACCTGGATAATCTTGTAAGATAGACTTGAATACTATTTCTGCCTGGTTCATATCTCCTTTTTGAAATAGATCTTCACCTTCTTTTATCTTATCTTTATGGTCATTTGTCATGTTGTATATAGTTATTATTAAATTAACGAGAGTCCAGGCTGTTTGTAAGAGTGTCTACAATGCGTTCTGAAGCCTTTCCATCCCAGAGAGGAGGTATTGTCCCCTTTTTTTGCTTTCTTGTTGTAATTTTTGAGACTTCGTCAGACAATAATTTGTGATTCTGGCCTACCAGGATATTCGTTCCATGATCTGTGGTAACAGGCCTCTCAGTATTCTCTCTGATTGTAAAGCATGGAATGCCAAGATATGTTGTCTCTTCCTGTATACCTCCGCTGTCAGTTATAACATAATCCGCAGACCTCATTAGATTCAGCATGTCGTAATATCCCAATGGGTCTATGAGTACCATCCCTTTTTTGTTTAACAGTACTTCCTCAGTCGAGCTGAATATTGATTCCAATTTATTTTCTTTTATCTGTTTTATTGTTCTGGGATGAGCAGGAAACAGTATAGGGGTATCATCCGAAAGCGAAATGAATGATTCCAGGAAACCGGCTAATACAGTGGGGCAGTCTACGTTGGCCGGTCTATGCATCGTTAAAAGACCATACTTGAAATGGTCACTGCCGCTCCCAGTTAAATTGATATTTTCTAGTGTGTTGATCTGAGCGGCATTTTCAAGTTGTCGTACCAGTGAGTCAATCATCGTGTTCCCTGCAAAAAAAATCTTTTCTGAAGATATGCCCTCATTATTCAAATTGATATTTGCAGACTGTTCAGTGGTAAAAAGGAGATCACTGATCGAATCAGTTAATATACGGTTAATCTCTTCCGGCATTGAGCGATCAAAGCTTCGCAGGCCAGATTCTACATGTGCAACTCTGATTCCCAATTTTTTTGCAGTAATTGCACATGCAACGGTTGAATTTACATCACCAACTACAATAACAAGATNCGGAGATAGTTCATTAAGTACTCCTTCAAAAGAGAGCATTATATTTGCAGTTTGAAATGCGTGACTACCTGACCCAACATTAAGGTTGAAATGGGGGTCTGGTATGCCTAAGTCACTAAAGAATGATTCTGACATCTCCTTGCCATAATGCTGACCTGTGTGTACTATGAACTGGTCAATGAAAGGGCTATTATTTTTTTGGTTTTGCTTCTCAAAAGATACGAAGATAGGCGCAATTTTCATAAAATTTGGCCTTGCCCCAACTACATGTATAATAGTCTTCTTCATTATGTTTATTTAATTATTAAATAAATGTAATTTCAATATTATTATGTTGGTTACTTTTATTGAAGCTAAATTCATGCCTAAAGCAGTACTTACATGGAACTTTTACTTCTAAAAAACATGATCAGTAAGTCTTGACATGCCTTGGTCTTAGGTGTGGTTGTTTAAAGGAAGGTTTGAATGGGGCTTTATCATCTAAAAAATGGCTTTTTCTGTATAGATTTTAAACACTTTTGAAGGAAACAAAGTTAGTATAATTGAAATCTCATTGGTTTGAGGACTTTGGAAGTGCTACTGCTCGTTGCATTGTTATATTGCTGATTTAGTTAGAGTAGAGAAAAATAAAGGATGTGATTTTGATATAGTTTATTGATTGAGCATGGTATAGAAGCTTGTTAATCGTCTAATTTTTCTTACTTTTTCCAGAGGCCCTTAAATTTAGCACACAGTCTTTCATGTTGATGTTTTATCTCTTCTGCGCTCATGGAATCAGTGCCTGCTACAACAGTTTCGAACAGATCTACATTCGACCAGTCTATTTTGTCTACTTCAACACCCTCTTCTTTCCATTGTTTGTATGCGTCACAGCCTGGGTAAGGTGTAAATATAGAGAATGAGAGTGTGTCTGGTTCCACTTCCTCAACGAATCTTTCCGTTTCTATTATATTTTCTACGGTCTCTCCAGGTATTTCTACCATAAAATAACCACGTCGTTTCAGTCCAGCTTCCTTAGCCCATCTGAACACATCGTTTGCCTTATTCAGATCAATATCTTTCTTGATAATCTTTGATACTCTTGGAGAACCACTTTCTACGCCAATCCATATGTCTTTGCAGCCAGATTTCTTCATTAGGTGTAAAAGGGATTCATCTATAGTGTCCACTCTTACATTACAACCCCAGCTTATGTTTACATTCTTTTCTACAAGAAGATTGCCAATTTCTCTTAACCAATATCTATAAATATTTTCTGAACGAAGAGGTCTCTTGCCGTAAGACCGATTATCACAGCATCTTTTGTAGCTTTCAGTATCACTTTTTGATTACGAGTATGAACATTCCCTGGTCAGATCTGTTAGCATTACGTCAATTGAGTGCAGCTGCTGGCTTAATGAGTATCTCTCCTTTACAAATTCATAATAACTTTTGGAGTCATAGTCGTCATTGTTCTGTATTATTGTTACTAGTTCATCGGTAGTACTAAATACACAATTAGGTGGCCAGTTGTCATATGCGTTGGGGAAGTTGTGAATCAAAGATTTATATCCCATCGCCATGGCTTCAGCGATTGAGTAACCGAAGGATTCAAAAACACTGGTGGTTAAAAGATAATTGATTCCTTCTCTTTCGTACCACTCGGGTATATCTACTACTCTGCCATGGAATGTAATATTTCTTTCAAGGCCCAGCTTGTGTATGATATTTTCTAAATAATATTTAAAGCGTAGTTCCTGAATGCTTCCTGCAATATTTAGTTTATACTGAGGATCAATTTTAACGAGTCTGCTCAGGATTTCAATCCACATTGAAGGGTTTTTTTTATGGCTTATCTCTCCTACAACAGCGATATTAAAACCAGGTGCCCTCTCTTTGTATGAAAACTGTGATAGATTAACGCCATTTTGAATTACTACAGTTCTATTCTCTTTTTTAACAATTGGATATGTTTCAAATGCAATTTCTCTTACGTGATCATCTACGAAAACGAGCATATTTATTTTTGTGAAATCAATGCTTGGCAGATTACCATTCAGGACTTCATAGCTGTGTATCCTGCAGACAACAGTCTTGTTCTTAATTGCCGGTATTTTGTTTGTAATATAAGCAGAGATATCATTTGCGAATTCAAGCCATACAATATCGGCCCATTCAACGGAAGACACCATTTCCTGATCATTGTATGTGTAGCATGTCCGCACCTCATACCTTGATTTAAGGTGATTAGTAATATCTTCGAGAAATGTTTCATATCTCGGGAGGCATAGTATTGCAAGCTTTTGTCTGGATTTATGGGTAGATTGAATTTCTTCAAGAAGATGATTAATATCTTCATCATGTGGCTTGGTTTCTGCAATTTTCTCTAACAGGGGAACTGCGATGTGTATTTGATTCAGCTCTCTGAGCAAACTCGTATAATTTAAGACTGCATCTTTATAGAGTGAGTCAATTTCCAGTGATCTGGTAAAATAATCTATGGCCTTTTCTCTGTCATCTTTTTGAAAGGCAATAACGCCAAGATTGTTGTATGCTTCCTTCTTGCAGGTGCCATTCTCTGCTTCAAACAAAAAATATTTTTCTGCCTCCTCAATCTTACCTTCNGCAAATAATGCTTCTGCCTCATTAAGTTTATTATTCATTAGACATTGGAAGGAAGAAGGTCTCTGATTTCATCAAGAAGTTNTATGACTTCCTTATCGTCCTGGTTTTGTTCTGCAATCTTCTCCAGTAATGGAATTGCTATTGGTAGCTGATCTATCTCCTTAAGTAAGTTAGTGTAATTTATAATCGTATCCTTGTAAAGAGGATCTATCTCCAGTGCTTTGGTAAAATAATCAATGGCCTTCTCCTTATCATTCTTTTGAAAAGCAATTACGCCAAGGTTGTTGTAAGCTTCCTTACAGTAATAGCCACTTTCTACAAGAGATAAAAAGCACGCTTCTGCCTCATCTATCTTGCCATCAGCAAATAATGTTTCACCTTCATTAAGTTTATTGCTCATTTTCAATATCCTCCGATTGTTAATGGTTGTCAGTTAGTGTGTTGTGCAATAGTCAGCTTCTTGTGGGAGCGTTAACTCCTTACCATAGGTATTATGAGATCGTTTATCGATGTCAATATGAGTTTTGCTGACGTTATGTATTTCAGACTTACTATTACAATTACACTCAATGCATTTGATACCTTCTTCATGCATTTTATATTGTTTGCCACAACTGCTACATGTTGCAACATCATTATGGAAATATAGTTGATTACTGCATTCGCAGACCCAGCCAGAAATCTTTGCTGGATTTCCAAGGACCAAAGCGTGATTTGGCACATTTTTAGTGACTACAGCTCCTGCGCCAATAAAAGCATACGTACCAATGGTGTTTCCGCAAACGATTGTAGAATTAGCACCAATGGTAGCGCCTTTCCTGACAAGTGTATTTTGAAACTCGTGCTTTCTGGAAATATGACTACGGGGGTTTATGATATTGGTAAAGACCATAGAAGGGCCGCAGAATACATCATCCTCAAGTGTCACTCCAGAATACACAGAAACATTGTTTTGTATCTTTACATTGTTGCCAATTATTACATTGGGAGAGATCACGACATTCTGGCCTATGTTACAGTTATTTCCAACTTTCGCACTTGGCATTACATGGCTGAATTGCCATATTTTTGTTCCATTACCTATCAAGCTTGTTTTATCCACTATTGCCGTTTCGTGAACAAAGAAAGGCTTCGAGTGATTATTTCCATTAAGATCGACTGCGGTGCCATGAAGTTTTAAAGAATCCTGACACGCATTCAAAACCGTTAGGACCTTTACACCGTTGTCACCATCGGTCTTTGGTGTTGTATCTGTTGCAATACAACTTAGGAAATGTTCACATTCCGCTTTCAGTGGTTCGCTATTATCAAGTGGTACTAGAGTTATTCCATTTTTTCGTGGGACAGGTTGGCGGTTAATCCAGTCAACCCCTTTGTCATGGATCTGTAATTTGCCCTCGGTTAACGTGTCATCAAACAGAGCCATCTTTTTGTCACCAACAATTATTAGCTTCTGCTCTTTGTCCGGATGAAGCCAGCTTACAAATATATGCCCCTTGACGCCGCTCTTAAATGAGAGCATTGTCATTGTGACGTCTGTAATATCTTGATTCAGATAATTGCCTCCCTGAGCTATAACCTGGAAAGGCATCTCATCTAATAAAAAGAGCATAGCTGATATATCGTGAGGTGCGAAGCTCCATAATATATTTTCCTCACTGCGTATTTTTCCAAGATTCAGTCGATTAGAATAGATGTAGTTGATCTTTCCAAGTTCGCCAGAATTTACTATTTCTTTCAGTTTTATTATTGCAGGGTGATAAAGAAGTATGTGTCCTATCATTAACTTCAGGCCTTGAGTTAGGGCTAATTGGTGGAGTTCCTCTGCTTCGTTAACAAATAAAGCCAGAGGTTTCTCTACAAAGACATGCTTGTTGGCTAATAACGCCATCTTTGCCATTTTGAAATGTGTCTCTGCTGGCGTCGCAATAACTACTGCATCTATATCAGGATTCTGCAGTACCTTCTGGAATGAGCATTGAACCTCCACTTTCGGATATTGCTTCTGAAATGAGCTTAGAGTAGAAGGGTTGCTGTCACATATAGTGTGCAGAACGCCTAATTCATTAAAATTGCGAACTAAATTTTTCCCCCAATAACCTGTTCCTATTACTGAAATATTAGTCATTTTTTTACCTCATTACAAATTAAGTGTCAGAACCGTTCAATTCCCTTAGCATATTTCTTGCTTCTAGATGATCTGGATCTTTATCTAACGTTCTTTCAAAGTATATCTGAGCATTCTCCTTATCGTTCTTCTTTTGAAAACACATTCCCAGAATAAACATTGCTTCAGTGTTTGATACTTTCATATCAAGAAAACTTTCTATAAATGGAATCGCTTCATCAATTCTATCCAGGTTGAAAAGTAGTTTTCCCAGATTGAATTGTGAATCGGGATGATTGCTATCAATTTCCAATGCTTTCGAGAAAGACAGTTCAGATTCATGAAAGGTTCCTTCGAGATAATAAACAATTCCTAAATTGCAATAGTGTTCTGCGATTCCCGGTTTCAGTTCTATGAGTTTTTCAAGATTTGCAATAGCCTCTTGTGTTCTTTGCTGAGCCGCTTGCATTATTCCCAGGTTGTGGTAGCTCTGAGGGTAATCAGGGTTGAGTTCAATTGCTTTTAAGAAGTTATTTTCGGCTTCTAGCATTTCCCCTGCTTTCGCTAAGCGAGTACCGGTCTCATTTAGTGAAACTGCAGACTCAGTTTCTAAAAAATCAATATTTGTAAAAATACTTTCTGTGGTGTTCATGATGCCTCCTTTATCTTCTGCAATTTAGACTTCCTCTAAAATAATTTGTGTTGTCATACGTAACCAGTTGATTCATATTATTGTATTCTCCTTGTTCCTTGTATCTGATAAAAAGTTCATGAAGTTTTCTATAGATTTTTGATATTTCCTTAGTTATCGCAGTTTCTATTCTGTGATCAACTGGTTGATGCCAAGACATTATATACTCTTGTGACATATTCTTGCTTCCAGCTCGTTGAGTGTCTAGATGGTATAGAGTAAGCGTTTCTTGAGAAAACTCTCCATTGTTAGTCTCTACTTTGACGAAATCTGTAGACCTGTGTAAGTCTGCTAATATCTGGTAAGTATTCCAGCTGTCAAACCTCNAAATTAATGTTAACAATCTACTTGCCTCTAAGTGTGTAATTTTTAGGATTGGCTTTCTTGCTTCAGTTTTTCTCATAATATTCATTGGGATGATTCCATTCCAATCATTCGAGAACCCTTCTACAATATGTTCATTGCCATATCTGTCAGTCAGTTGATACCATACGTGTGCCTTTGCAATTCCATGCCGGTCAATTACCCACCCCCACACAATTTCAGCATTTTTCTGAGTGGGGGGGAGGTGTGAGAAGAAAAGAAAGACCGCATCTTCACAGTCACCATGTCCAAGTCTGGCAGTTTCAAGAGGTGTCTGCCAGTTGTCAGTTCTATCTGCTTCCGGAGTATATTTAATATTAAAGGTAATATCCCTATATCCTTCATATATGTTGATTCCATTTATAAATGTCTCTTCGCACCATTTTTTGTATAAAGAGTTTTCGTGCCGTTCATTAGTGTATTCAGTATCTGGATATTCATCCAATACCGGCTTGTAGCCAAGATGAGAGTCTGGACCGGACCAGTAAAGCTGTTTTTCAAATAGATCAATGTNTTCATGATCAAGTGCAAATGATAAATTAAACATATTAATTAGTATTGAAGTACAAACTATTCCGGTAATCTTTGGGATATTTACTTTCTTCATCTCTATATCCTTTGAGAAGCCAAAATACTCAGGAAATTGTAAATTACCTGTATGCCTTTTTGTGATTCAATTAACTTGTTCTTGTGACAGAGTTTTAAAAAGAATTAAAATCTTATTTATACTAACGCTAAAAGCATGCCGTAAATAAATCAATAGGGACATGAATATCCTGCTTAAGGAAAGCACCTGTAAGCTGAATGTATGCTAGTGCTTATGACTATTGGTATTTATTTATATTCTATTTTAAGTTAATAATTATTGGTTAAATACTGTTGTGTATAAATTTTATGCATTATTTACAGGAAATAAATACCTAGAGGAGAACGTAAAAGAGGAAAGAACTCTGAATATGAGGAAGGATTATCTAAACATTAAAATATTATAATCCATATGAATACTTACAGAACCAATATGGTGTGACAGTATTTGAAAATGAGTTAAAAGAATGGGTATTCTTAAACTTCAAGTGTTGAACTAGCGAAATCTACAAAATCAATTATACCGGATGAAGATGCCTGTGCATTTTCCTCTTTGATTTTTAAGTAAACCTCTTCTCTGTATATAGGTAAATCTCTTGGCGCATTAACACCAATCTTAATGTTATTCTTATTGATCTCTATAACAGAGATCTGAACATTGTCATCAATTATGATGCTTTCGCCTAACTTCCTTGTTAGTATCAGCATTTCTCACCTTCCTGGTTAGATGTTATTGAACACTTGCTAATTAATACTTAATTATTTGCATCATCAATTACGTAAAAGTGTATTGGGTATTTTTCGTCATACAGGATGAGCTGTTTTGCTACCTTCTTTTCCGGATTATAGATAATAGGGGCTCTCAAATTTGTCCTGATTGATGATAGTGTTTGAGGAACCACCATAAGTGTAAGGACAAGGGCATCATCAAGACTTTTCAAATCGATATCATCAAGATCAAGCGTTTGTAGATTAATAGAGTAGTTCTCATCTACTGAGAACGGGGATACAACGGGAAATGCCAGATTTGGGTCATTAACAGATTGTAGCCAGAATGTAGGGAAAATTGCTTCATTCTCGATGAGAAGATATTGTCTGCAATCATCAAATCCCAGAATCGGTTTTGTAAAATGAATTACATCTTCATCTTTAACACTTACTTCACCGAATAGACGAGTTTTTAATAACATTTTTCTCTTTAATAGATTTCAAAGGGCTGAAGTACAGATATGTATTATTTTTGAAATCTACGCCTTTATAAAAAATATTCAAATTATAATTATCCGCCTTTAATTTTAAGGACGGAACAAAAGTAAACGAATTCACTTTCTGCCTAATGCGAAATTTAGCTATTTATTATTAGATATAGTTCAGTATAGACGTCTTGAAGATATATGAACCAGACGATAATGATGCCTCAAAGATACTCTGCTGTTCTGTAAGTTTTAAGACTAGTTCTGCTATATCAGCACTCTCTGCCGATGCTAATACTTCCTGAAGTGAGAGTTTTGTATCTGCGATCCTGTTACCAGTTAATTGCAGAGTACTGGAAATACCACCTGCTTTGGCTACAGAGTTTAGAATTGTCTGCGCTGCAGTGTCCAGATTGCCCAGCTCGTCTCTGGCCGCCGTAGGAGTTCCGCCTAGTAAATTATCTCGTATTTTTATAATAGTGCCAAATAAGTCTGAGTCCATAAACACTTCTTGCCCTGTCAGATTAACAACACTATTAGTGCCTGGTCCAACATTATATTCAATAGTTTCACGGTTTCCTTTATAGGCTACTGATGAAATTCTTCCTTGAGAGTTGCGTGATTCATCAAAGGGTACAGTTGTTGTTTCAGTGCCCGCAAAGGTGTAACGGCCTAACCGTTTTGCATTTCCACTTTGTACTATATTTTCCAATAGCGTGTCTATTTCATTTGCAATTATTGTTCTAGCGTTCTGATCTGTTGAGTCACTGACACCTTGCATTGTTAATTCTGTTATTCTTTGCAAGATATCAGATGTGTTTTGAAGAGCAGATGCATTAAAATCCAAAGATTGAGTTGCCGTCTGAATGTTTGATGCATATTGATCTAGCCTGAGATCTTCTGATCTCAAACTTAATATTTTTCTGGCTGCTGCAGGATCATCGGAAGATCTGTTCACCTTCTTCCCGGTTGAAATCTGTTCCTGCAGCTTGCTCATGTTAGATGTGCTCTTCTGAACATTTGCAAGTGTTGTGCTAATAAAAGTTTCAAGGTTTACTCTTGTACTCATTTTAGTAATTATTCCTTTTGATTATAGTTGCATAAGCATATTGCTTATTTCTTTGATAGTAGAAAGATATTTAGCAGAAGCCTGGAACGCCTGCTGAAATCTGATAGTATTTATCATCTCTTCTTCAATAGAAACACCCGATATTTCCTGCCTTCTATTATCCAGGTTCGTAAGTAATGCTTCAAAGCTGTTTTTCTCACTAGCTCTTTCTGCTGTTTCAATACCTAATTGTGCAACAGAACCATGTAGAAAATCATTGAATGTTGAACTATTTGTTAATTTTAGATTTTGCAAATCCAATATTCTCAACGCATTTGTGTTGTCTCCAGGTGAACCGGTTGACGCAGCACCTATTCGTGTTACATCGTCAACGATATATTGTGAAACGCCAATAGAAGATGCATCATTTCCATCAAAAAAAGTGTTTATCCCTAAGGCACTAAGTACGTTGCTGGTGTCCGGATCGTTCGTGACATCAATTGCAATATCGTTTCCTACAGCAATAGCACCAGCACCGAAATTTATAGATACTCCATCAGTTATCTGTAAATAATCACCGGCAGTATACGAAGATCCTACATCAAGATTAGCCAATATTTTGCCTGTGGAATCTGTGACCCTGATTAAGGCAGAACCTGTTCCTACAGTACCAGTTCCGGCATTAATTACGCTCATGGTGAAAATGTCATTGTCATCACCTGAATAATGTCCGGAAAGAGCGGTTGCAGAAGAACCTATATTGCCAGGATCTATGTCCAGTTCATTTGTAAAGTTATATGTGTATCCGCTGTCTGAGGTAATGGTCAGAACGCCATTGGTAACATTGGAATTTATGTTACCAATTCCTCCAATTTTTGCTGCCAGTGTAGTAAGTGTTTCATCCGCTGCAATACTTATGCTGGATTTTGTGATTGAGTTTGATGAGTCTGTTACAGTCACATATAGTGTGCCGTCCGTTATACTGGTCGCTGCGGCACCTGCATTGGTGTATCCTCCACTTACTGTTAGTTGAGTATTACTGTCCACTGATGTAATTTTATAATAATTCCCGTCAGCAAGTTTGACCCAGTCATTTGCTTTTACATTACCGGTAAAGGATGTACCAGACCCTGTCACGGTTGTAGTGCCATCAGCATTATCTGCACTTGTTACCGTACCTGTTGAATATGTTTTGACTGACGGTGCATACGGAAGTCCTGTATTTGATAATGGTTCTGTCGCACTGTTGACTGCATTTGTACTGGTTAATGTAGTAAAACCTCCACTCAAGCCAACCCCTTCACTGTGAATATTATTTACTTCTTTTATGAAACTGGCCGCAAGGGTATCGATATCATTCATGTATTTAGGTATTGTCACATTCTGCATGTTGAGCAGGCCAGCTAATTCACCTCCATTCAGGTTGGCAGCTGCTAAACCATGTATTTTAGTAATTCCCTCACCTGCGAGTGAAGTTGTGATTGTTTCTGTTTGATTGCCGTGTACAACTAAAGTGCCTCCTAATAGGACATCAACAGAGCTGTTGTCTTTATTTGTGATTATTCTGATGTCCCCCAGTTCACTCAATTGGGTAAGGAGTTGGTCTCTCTTATCCAACATGTCATTAGCGCTTGCATTGTTTGATCCCAACTCAAGATCATTTATTCTTCTGTTTAAAAATGCAATTTGAGTTGTTAAGCTATTCAGAGTTGCAACTTTAGATTCAATTCTCTGACTGACATTGACTTTTAGATTTGTAAATTGTTTTGAAAGCGAACGAAAACTATGAGTAACCAGGTTCTGAGCGTCTTGTAATAGTTGGTATCTTGTACTTACGAGTTCAGGGCTGGTTGACATATCTTGAATACTCGTGAAAAACTTTCCCAACATACCGTTTAAACTGGACTCAGATAATTCGTTGTAAATGGCTTCAATATTATTAAGTGTATCGCTTTGAACTGCAGAATTACCAAGAAAGGAAGTGAAATCGTTTATTTGAGAATTTAGTAGTTCGTCCTTAATTCTCTTTATTGTATCAATGGTTACACCTGATCCGACAGGACCATATATGCCCATGTCAGGAGTTCTGGCAGAAATTGAAAGTGATTGTCTGCTATATCCGGGAGTATTGGCATTGGCAATATTATGACCTATTGTCTGCATGGCACTTTGTGCAGTAAGAAGGCCGGAAAGTCCAATTGATATGTCAGAAGCCATTTTTAACTTTCTATAATAACGTTTTAGAATCTAAATTCTGAATAATGAAATTATAATAATTCTCTTAAAGCAAATATAACAATTCACACATATCTCTTCAGGCACTTACTTCAAACATTAATCTATGCAGATCAGGTTGATTAAATTTGCCTGATTGTTGATAAGTATTGTCATTCAATGATTCAGTGCACACCGATTTTATAAGGTTGTTTATATATTCAAGTGAGTATTTAGTCAGAGTTGTATTAGACTTATTAACTTCTTCAACTTTTGTAATTATTTCAACAAGAATATTGTATCGATCATTTAATTTACTTTTATATGGATCTTCAATCAGTTCAATCAGATCGCTGAGTTTTGTAGAATCTGTTTTGATTCCCAGAGTCTGATTTGCCGAGCGCAATATATATCTTCTCTTTTCTTCAAGAAGAGTAATCGTTTCTGCAAGGTTACGCTCTTGATAAATTACGGATTCGAGTTTGTCTATGTCACCGGAAATTATATGTTCCTGCTTTTCCTGTGCAGCAAAAAATATGTCCTTATATGTAAGGATCATCTTATCTAATGTTTCAGAAAGATTTTGTAGAATATTATTCAAGCTATTTTGTTCCATTATAT
>JGI26272J51733_1000591_pt1 | contig 18179 bp, 21 predicted proteins | sample SaaInlV_120m_DNA_FD_51733 | JGI IMG/M metagenome (IMG submission 51733) | reverse complement strand
TGGTCTTTCATATAATCCAATCCTTCTTTAACACCATCATACAAACATGAACGTACAGAGGTGTTAACCGCATAAAGCTCTAGAAATATTGGGTAAGCTTTATCAAAATCAGCTTTATTAACTACACCTTCTAGCTCGCCAGTTAGCGATCTTTCAACCAATTTAGGAACGCCGTTGCCAACCCAATGACGCACTTGCGCTTCACCCCAAGGCTGTTTTCCCAAAGCTTTCATCGTCTCATCAACACAAAAAGCTAGGTCTGGAACACTGTCTACCAGTGTTCCGTCAACATCAATCATAATCAATTTTGGGTTGAATTTTTTTATACTCACTTTAATACCTCTTTAGTTATTTTGGTAGAATAGCCCTTAGACTAAATTTAAAAAAACATTGTAATGCAAAATTTAACAACAATCGGTTTTATTGGTGCAGGAAACATGGCTTACGCTATCATCTCCGGATTGATTAACAATGGCTTTTGTGCTGACAATATTAAAATCAGCGATAAAAACGAATCATTATTATCCCTGCGAAAACAAGAATTTAACCTTGAAGTCTTTACGGATAATATTGAGCTTGCCGCTCATTGCGACGTTATTATATTAGCAGTCAAACCGCAAGTTTTATCCTCTGTTTGCCACCAACTGAAAGACTCACTTAAAGCTAACACACTGATTATCTCAATTGCCGCTGGCGTACGCGCCCACGATATCGACCGCTGGCTTGGTGGTAATGCCGCTATTGTGCGCACCATGCCTAATACACCAGCCCTATTAAATCAAGGTGTAACAGGTATGTTTGCCAACGAATGCGTGAGTGACACTCAAAAGGAATTGGCCATTAGTATTCTTGATAGTGTGGGCCAAAGTTTATGGGTTTCAACAGAAAAAATGCTCGATGCTGTGACTGCACTGTCTGGCAGTGGTCCAGCTTATTTTTTCTTAATGATCGAATCCATGACAAATGCTGGCATTGCACTAGGGTTAGATGAGCAAACTGCTCAAACCCTCAGCATTCAAACAGCACTGGGTGCCAGTATGATGGCTGATACTAGCAACCACTCTCCAAAAGAATTACGAGCAAATGTAACCTCTCCAAATGGCACCACACAAGCTGCTATTGAATCTTTTCAAGATCAAAATTTTGAGATGGTGGTTGCACATGCTATGCGCGCTGCATTTGATAGATCNAGCGAACTGGCATCAGAGCTGGGCGATAGTGACTGAGCGCGTCACCTTTAAACTCCAGGCCTCAAAAACCTATTTAAGCATATCGATACTCATACACCTATTTGCGCTGGTTATTATTTGGCTTTACAGTTTTAACAACTACGTTAGTCTGGTATTAAGCGTTATTCTTATTATGCATTTTTACTTTTTGAATGTTCAAATTTTGCTAAAAAAATCCAGTGCTATTTTGTCATTTTCTTTAAATGATAAAGCAATAACAACAACAGACAAACAGGGGAATAACCAGCAATATCCTTGTGTTTACTGCGCCTATCAATCTCAATTTTTGGTGATAATCAGCTTGAACAAAGGCTCGCTGGTTATCTTTAAAGATTCGCTTGCTTCTCATTCTTTATCGCAACTAAACAGACTATTAAATGCTTGAGCCTGAAGACACCCTAAAACTAAATGTTTTAATAGCCACTTCGGTCGCCATTCGTATTGACACTTATAAATTGGTCGTGGTTGGACTCAATGCACAATTTAAAGAACAAACGATTGAATTAAGACCTAGTGGCGATAGTGAGGCCTACATTAAAGCGGTAAAAAAACTCTTGGTTACTCAAGTACTTGGCGCCATGGGTGGCTACCCTTCTTACTTAAAACGCTGGTCGAGAATGGGTCAGGTTGAATCTTCGAATCTAGTTTCATTACTTAAATTGGGTGAAGTTGAGGCTGTAGTAGCGGTTGCCAATTCTACCAATCTCGATGACAACTTATTAAAACTCACTTGGTGGTGCGCCACTAATACAGATAGTCAGGCTGAAATTGGTCGTTTCTTATTAACCAAGGCGTTTGTCATCAGCACTAAAACGGGGCAAGAAATTGCCCAATACCTGCTCGAATTTTTACCTTTTGTGAATGACACAGAGCAACTAATTGACACTACCAGCTTGGTCTTGCAAGGCGACCTAATTGATCAAAAAGATAGGGATAGACTGTGGAAACAAGGCCAGAGAAAAACAGCATTTTTAGTAGGGTTTGTTGAAAGAATGCAAGGAAGCCTTCCCAATGATCTCAACATTCAGGCACTTAAATATCAACACCCAGAACTACAGATTATCAACAGCGAACAGTCACAAATTTTTTTAAAGACCTTGGTTCATATCCTTAAAAAAATTAATCAGGAATACGTACTTTATCGTGCTTTGGAGGTGTTGGGCCAATACCTATCTCATGATCAGATAGCTTATCAAGACTCCATTGACAAAATCAAAGCTCAAATTAAAGACTTAAATCTCACCACTACCCAGGAACAAGATAAACTGAATGCCAGACTATTGTTGGCAGGAGTTAATGAGCGTTTGGTGGTTAGCACCATTTCAGCGCATAATCTGACTGGGTCAGCTATTCGCAAAAAATTNGCCTCAGTGCTTGAGCCAATTCAAAAATCACTGNCCATTCTAACTACCCCATAANAGTTGCATATTAGCAATGGCNGCCAATGATGCNGTTTCTGTTCTCANCACTCTAGAGCCTAATAATAATGGCTGTGCACCTTGTTGAGTAGCATAAGTGATTTCATCATCACTCAGCCCACCCTCAGGCCCTATGATAATCATCGCCCGAAGGGATTTACCAAAGTCCAACAAAGAATGCTCTGCTCGGTGATGTAGTACAAATATATCGCCATAATCCTGTGTCATTAACGACACTTAAATCTAGTGGATCTAGCAGCTCTGGCACTACCGATCTGCCCGATTGCTCGCAGGCGCCAATGATAATTTTGCGCCAATGTTGCATGCGTTTTTTTAATTTTTCAGCTTTTAATCTAACCACGCAACGCTCAGTAAAAATAGGAATAATTTGACTAACCCCTAACTCCACCGCCTTTTGCATTAAAAAATCCATCTTCTCTCCCTTAGCAACCCCTTGCGCCAAAGTAAGCTTCAAGCTTGATTCATTTAAATTAGGCACGCAACTATTAATACGCACTTCACACTGTTTTTTGACACTGATCACACTTGCCTGATAATTATTACCATCGCCATTAAATAAGGTGATATCTTGCCCTTGAGGAAATCGTAGAACTTTAAGCAGGTGGTGCGATGCGTATTCGTCAAGCATCATAGTGTCATTAATTTTCAAAGGGGCATTTTGGTACAAGCGAACGTGTTTCATGGTATCTTTGCGCTACTCAAGAGAATTGAAAAAATAATGATACATCAAAATAGAAGGAAAGAGCTGCTAAGCCAGCTTGATGACAATTGTGTCATAATCATATCGACCAATCCAGAACAGTTTAGAAACGGGGATGTTACTTTTCCCTTTCGCCCACACAGTGATTTTTTTTATTTAACCGGGTTTCATGAGCCAGAAGCGGTAGCGATTATTAGTAAGAACAGCTATTCAATGTTTTTACGCCCCAAGGACAAGACTCGTGAAATTTGGGATGGGGCGCGCCTAGGCCTTGCAGATGCGCCAAACACTCTAAAGCTCGGACATGCCTTTGACATTAATCAATTAGAGACTCAATTAGAAAAACTTATTCCCTCTGAAAGCTCTGTTTATTTTGATGAAAAACCCTGCAAACTAGACTCACAAATTGCCAACATACTCAGCAAACATAACCCAATCAGTTTTCAAGAATCCTTGCATGAAATGCGTCTAATTAAAGGTGCGTCTGAAATTGAAATCATGCAAAAAGCAGCGGATATCTCTAGCGCAGCTCACACACTAGCCATGGCTCAGGTAAGTCCTGGCATGTTTGAGTATGAATTACAAAGTGTTTTTGACGCCCACTTTGTTAAAAACAATACTCAGCATGCCTATACGCCAATTGTCGCCGGTGGAAAAAATGCCTGTGTATTGCATTACATTGAAAACAATCAGCCGCTTAAATCTGGAGATCTGGTGTTAATCGATGCAGGGTGTGAGCTTAACTACTATGCCAGCGACATCACTCGCACTTTTCCAGTTAGCGGGCAATTTAGCGAACCACAAAAACAAATTTACCAAATTGTATTGGATGCTCAACTAGCCGCAATCGATGCCATCAAACCTGGCATGGATGTACACAAGCCTCATCAAATTGCTTCTGGAATTATCCAGCAAGGGCTAAAAAAGATTGGACTGTTGATGCCGGGAGAGCCGTTGGCAAAGTTTTACATGCATGGCACAGGCCATTGGCTGGGCATGGATGTGCACGATGTGGGTAAATATCAAAACAACCAACAACACCGAGTGTTTGAAAAAGGTATGGTTATCACTGTTGAACCTGGCATTTATATTCGTAAGGATGATAAAATTGATCCAATTTATCATCATATTGGCATTCGAATTGAAGATGATGTCGTGGTAACAGAGACAGGAAATACCGTGCTAACTAGAAACCTTATCAAAACAATTAACGACATCGAAACGCTTATGAATCAAGCAAACCTATGAATATACAACAAGCCATCAAAGCAGTGATTGCAAAGCAAGATTTAAATGAAAATGAGATGCATGATGTCATGACTGACATCATGACCGGAAAAACCACAGATGCGCAAATTGGTGCATTTTTAGTAGGGCTTTCCATGAAAGGCGAAACCATTGCTGAAATCACTGCCAGCGCTAAGGTTATGCGCTCACTAGCCAAAGGAGTTGAGGTTAAGAGTACTAAGCACTTGGTTGATACTTGTGGCACAGGGGGTGATGGACTCAGCCTGTTCAATATTTCCACCGCCTGCGCCTTTGTAGTTGCTGCGGCTGGTGGCTCGGTTGCTAAACACGGCAATCGATCCATCTCATCAAAATCTGGCAGTGCTGACGTCTTAGAAGCGGCTGGTGTTAATTTAGACATGAGTGCAGAGCAGATTAGCCGTAGTGTTAATAAAATTGGGGTTGGATTCATGTTTGCACCTGCACATCACTCAGCCATGAAGCACGCTATTGGCCCACGTAAAGAATTAGCAGTCAGAACCATTTTTAATGTACTCGGACCACTCACTAATCCTGCCAAAGCGCCTACTCAAGTTATGGGTGTATATAGCAAGGAATTGGTAGAGCCTATTGCCAATGTTTTAAAAAGTCTAGGCTCTAGACACGTGATGGTAGTACACTCCAATGACGGTCTAGATGAAATCTCTATTGCGGATGACACGTTTGTTGCCGAACTAAAAAATGGCAAAGTAACTACTTACACCATCAACCCAACTGATTTTGGCCTACCGCTTGGAAGCTTGGACGACATTAAAGCCAAGGATGCAGATGACTCTCTTATCCTAATCCAACAAGCACTAGATGGCAAAGATGGTGCGGCCAAAAATATCATTGCACTTAATGCAGGCGCTGCTATTTACGTCTGTGGCTTAAGCAATACGCTACAAGACGGCATTAATAAAGCACTTAGCATTCTCAACAAAGGCTCAGCACATCAAAAACTGGATGATTTTGTACGTGAATCAACTGGCTGTTAAAGGAAAAACACATGAATAAAGAAACAAACCTAATTTGGATTGACTTAGAAATGACTGGATTATTGCCGGAGCGAGACGTCATTATTGAGATTGCCACAATCGTAACCGATGCCGATCTTAATATTTTGGCAGAGGGGCCCTCTTTAGTTGTTCATCAAGGCAGTGAAATTTTGGCAGGTATGGATGAATGGAATACTGAGCATCACACAAACTCCGGCTTAGTTCAACGTGTCAAGGATAGTGTGATCTCCACCAAACAAGCAGAAAAGCAGACCATTGAATTTCTAGAAAAATATGTCAATGCTGGCGCCTCCCCAATGTGTGGAAACACCATCTGTCAAGATAGGCGTTTTTTATACAACTACATGCCTGAGTTGGAAAAATTTTTCCATTATCGTCATGTTGATGTGTCCACACTTAAGGAGCTATTAGTGCGCTGGAAGCCAGAGGCAAAAATGATCCGAGAAGGCGAGCCGGCACACTTAGCATTAGCCGATATTCGTGATTCGATTGATGAGTTAAAATACTATCGAGACGTCTTTATTGATGTCTAACGCCACCAAGGTGTGGCTTGCGCCAGCAAAAATTAATTTATTTTTGCACATTAACAGTAAGCGAGAAGATGGTTACCATAATTTGCAAACCATTTTTCAGCTACTAGATTATTACGACGAATTGCAATTTTCAATCACCAGTAATGGTGTCATTAATCGAGCTACCGGCAATGCTAATATTGCACCAGAATCTGATTTAATCATACGCGCCGCCAAACTCTTGCAAGAAAAATCACAGACCTCTTTGGGTTGTGACATTTCTATTGTTAAGCGCATACCTGCAGGAGGAGGTCTGGGAGGCGGATCATCCGATGCAGCCACTACATTAGTTGCGCTCAATCACCTCTGGAAAACAAACTTAGATCAACAAGCGCTCATGGAGTTAGGCTTGAAATTGGGTGCGGACGTACCAATTTTTATTAATGCCCAGAGTGCTTGGGCGGAAGGTGTTGGTGAAATACTTAGCCCATTAAAAACGCCTAATCATTACTTTTTAGTGGTGTTTGTTAACCAACATACCTCCACATCAGAAATTTTCTCGCATAAAGCATTGACAATGAGTCCAATGATAGGGAAAATATCGGACTTCTCTGAACTTGCAAATACTCATAATGATTGTTTGTTAGCAGCCATTGAGCAAACAGAGGAAATCAGACTTGCATTGGAACAGCTTGATCGTTGTTCTGATCTGATAGGAAAAGCAAGAATGAGTGGTACAGGCAGTTGTGTTTTCGCTGAATTTGCTACTAAAAAATATGCTCTGGCAGCATTAGAAAAAATGCCAAAAAAATGGATGAGTTTTACAGCGCAAGCAATTAACACTTCTCCGATCCTTAAATGGGCTGTCGCCAAGCGGTAAGGCAACGGGTTTTGATCCCGTCATGCGCAGGTTCAAATCCTGCCAGCCCAGCCATTTTCTAAAAGCCGTGTCTTTGCATTAAGACACGGCTTTTTTTATGTTTTTTATTTACCTAAATTTACTCAGGGTTTCCTTGAGCAAATACTATTTTTGTCATCGTAACCTAGTATAATTTAATCAACTTTCAACAACCAACAACTCTTATGTCTCTTGACACGATCAAAATTTTTAGTGGTAACGCAAATCCATTATTATCCGGCGAAATTATTTCTAGTTTAAACATTGCGCAAGGAAAAGCTCTGGTTGGCAGATTTAGCGATGGCGAGTCACAAGTCGAAATTTTAGAAAATGTTCGAGGCTGTGATGTTTTTATCATTCAGCCCACTTGCGGACCTTCTCCAGCAGAAACATTGATGGAGTTATTGGTAATGGCTGACGCCTTGAAGCGCTCATCAGCTGCAAGAATTACTGCTGTTGCGCCTTATTTTGGCTACTCAAGACAGGATCGTCGATCACGCTTAACCCGCGTTCCAATTACGGCAAAATTAGCAGCTAAAATGGTTGAATCTTCGGGTATTGACCGAATTTTAACCGTTGACTTACATGCGGATCAAATTCAAGGATTTTTCGATATTCCAATCGACAATATTTATGCACAGCCAGTGTTACTAGATGACATCATGAGTCAAAATTATAAGGATATCGTGGTAGTCTCCCCAGATGTTGGTGGTGTTGTACGTGCACGTGCTGCTGCTAAAAAACTCAATGATGCAGATTTGGCCATTATCGATAAACGTCGTCCTGCGCCTAATATGGTGAAAGTCATGAACGTTATTGGTGATGTTGAGGGTAAGACTTGTGTTTTAATTGATGACATGGTCGATACAGCTGGAACCTTATGCCAAGCAGCTGGAATCTTAAAAGAAAAGGGTGCTAAGAAGGTTGTCGCCTATGCAACACACGCGGTACTTTCTGGCGGCGCTATTAGCAACATTAAGAATTCTGAGCTCGATGAGCTAGTAACTACAAACACCATTCCATTAACTGCTGATGCGGCCAAATGTAGCAAAATTAGACAACTTTCTATCGCGCCAATCATGGCAGAAGTAATCAAACGCATCAGTGAAGAGCAATCTATTATCAATATTTTTGCTGATATCCAATAAACATTTTATTTTAAAGCGCACAAGGCTCTGATTTTTAACAGGTATCTTTGTGTATAATCCATAATTTGGTCTGTCATAATACGTTACTCTATGAAATCTACTACTAAAGCACACAAGCAAGCACTACAAAAACTGATTACAGTTGGCAAAGAGAAAGGCTATTTAACCTACTCTGAAATCAACGATATTTTGCCTGAAGATCTACTAACGCAAGAGCAGGTAGAGCCAATTGTTACCATTTTAGAAGAGTTGGACATTACAGTTTCTGACTCAGTGCCTGATGCTGATACGCTGGTTGTAGAATCAGGTGCTAAAGCCCAGTCAACCTCTGCAGAAGCTGCTGTTGCCGCACTTGCCGCACTAGACTCTGAGTTTGGTAGAACAACTGACCCAGTTAGAATGTACATGCGTGAGATGGGCGTTGTTGACTTATTAGAGCAAGAAGATGAAATTCGTATCGCTAAAGAAATTGAAGCGGGCGTATTTGAAATTATGCAAGCCATCACACTCTACCCTTCAATTACCGACTACTTCTTCAAGGCTCATAAGCGTCTAGAGGAAGGCAAATGTAAGATGACGGACGTCATTATCGGCTATCAAGGTGATGCGGCAGATTTTGAAGCCAAAAAAGCAGCCTTTGATGCTGGCGAATTTGATGATGACGAAGAATATGAAGACATGGAAGAAATGGAATACACTGGCCCTGATGAGGACAAAGTGTACACTCGATTCGAAACTGTTTTAAGTTGCTCTGAAGGCTATCAAGAGTTAAAGGATAAATACGGTTTCCGTCACAAAAAGACTGTGGCTGCACGTGAACAACTCTCTAAAGGTTTGTCCGATTTACGCCTTGCGCCTAAACTAGTCTCAACCATGATGGAAGTCATTTGTGATCGCGTTGCACTCATTAAAAAACAAGAAAAAACAATTCAAAGCGCTTGTCTTTATGCAGGCATGGAAAGAGCTCAATTTTTTGAATTATTTGCCGGTAACGAGACTAATTACGACTGGCTAAAAAATGCCAAAGTAGATGAAAAAGTTGCGTCAGCACTAGCAGCCTCTAAAGATGAAATCTTTTATGCTCAAAAAAATCTACATGAATACGAAGAAGAAATGCAGCTTACTGTTGCTGAACTTAAAGCTTTAAACAAGCTTTATCGTAAAGGCGATCGTCGCGCCAAAAAAGCCAAATCTCAAATGATTGAGGCAAACTTACGTTTGGTTATCTCTATTGCTAAAAAATATGCCAACCGCGGTTTACAATTCTTAGATCTAATCCAAGAAGGTAATGTCGGCCTAATGAAGGCAGTGGACAAGTTCGAATACCGTCGTGGTTATAAGTTTTCAACCTATGCCACTTGGTGGATTCGTCAAGCTATTACTCGTTCAATTGCTGACCAAGCACGTACTATTCGTATTCCGGTACACATGATTGAAACCATTAACAAACTTAATCGTGTACGTCGCCAATTGTTACAAAAGTTTGGTCGTGAAGCTTCTCCAGAAGAGCTAGCCACTGAAATGGAATTACCAGAATACAAGATTATTAAAATTCTTAAAATTGCCAAAGAACCTTTATCAATGGAAACACCAGTAGGTGACGATGAAGATTCGAATATTGGTGATTTTATTGAAGATACCAACCTATCTTCACCTGTGGAAATCACCACTAAAGAAAGTCTTAGAGAAACAACAGGCGACTTGCTAGCAAACCTATCTCCTCGTGAAGCAAAAGTGCTGAAAATGCGCTTCGGTATTGATATGAATACTGATCACACGCTAGAAGAGGTAGGTAGACAATTTGATGTAACACGTGAACGTATTCGTCAAATTGAAGCAAAAGCGTTAAGAAAACTAAGACACCCTTCTCGTGCTCATAAGCTTCAAAGCTTTTTAGACTCTTAGAGAAAACCCGTTTTATCGGGCCTATAGCTCAGCTGGTTAGAGCACTCGACTCATAATCGATTGGTCCTTGGTTCAAGTCCAAGTAGGCCCACCATATTTAGTAGTATTTCTCACCCCTAATGGTAGATAATATCATGATGTTTGATACACTAACCCCACACTTAATCACCCTCACCAACAAGGTTGGCGAGATGATTATGTCGCACTACAAAACCAGCCTGGCGATTGAAACTAAATCAGACCAAACACCACTAACAGTTGTCGATAAAAAAGCACACCAACAATTAGCTGACGGCCTAAACCTGCTAACGCCAAACGTACCGATTCTTTCAGAAGAGTCTGAATTGGTTGATTTTTCCATACGCTCAACTTGGAATGAATACTGGCTTATGGATCCGCTTGATGGCACTCGAGACTTTATTGAACAAACAGGTGAGTTTTGTATTTGTATTGCCTACATTAAAAACAACCGCCCTATTTTTGGCTTTATTTACGCACCCCTTAGCAAAACCCACTACTTTACCAATGACCAGGGGCAAGCCTTTAAACACGATAACAGTACAACTACACAGCTTCAAGTGGCTGTTCAAAATAAACCATTGAAAGTGGTTACCGGCCACTATTCCGCTCATAACCCAAGATTGCACGACCATCTAAACAAACTTGGCCTATACCGTATCAATCATTTAGGCAGTGCGCTAAAATTTTGCAAAATTGCTGAGGGTGAGTATGACTACTACCCAAGATTTGGCCCTTGCTCTGAATGGGATACAGCCGCTGGCGGATACATTTTGGAGTCTGCTGGTGGACGTGTTGTAGGTGTAGATAACAAACCCTTACGCTATAACACCAAAGACAGTTTGCGAAGTCCTGTATTTTTCGCCTCAGGAAAAACGCAATGACAAATCAATTGCTTGAATATTTTTGGTAATACTGCCTGTTGAGATAAAATCCACACCTGTTTCTGCTGTAGCAACAAGTGTATCCATATCAATATTTCCAGAAGCCTCAATTGGTAATTTTCCATCGGACATTTGTACCGCCTGGATTAACGCCTGATGAGAAAAATTATCACACAGTACTCGCGTCACCCCATTTAACGCTAGCACTTCTGTGAGCTGATCTAAGGTTTCCACCTCAACAATTAAATCAAGCTCTGGGTAACTCTCCACAGCCTTTTCAACCGCTTTAGCAATACCACCAAAAGCCGCAATATGATTCTCCTTAAGCATAATACAATCGTACAAGCCCAAGCGATGATTTACACCACCTGCGCATTTAACTGCGTACTTCTGCGCCAAACGCAACCCTGGCAAGGTTTTTCTTGTATCTAGTAATTGTGCCTTAGTATGGATGATCTTATCGGATAATAATTTTGTTTGGGTTGCTACCGCGCTTAAAGTCTGCAAAAAATTCAGCGCTACGCGCTCTGCACTAATGATCGCTCTTGAAGATCCTGATAAAACGGCCAAAATTTGGTTTGAATTCACCAACTCTCCATCTTTAACTTGCCACGTAATTTTAAGATCACTGTCTAAAGTTTTGAAAGCCAGTTGAGCAAGTTCAATACCGCAAATAACAGCACTCTCTCGGCAAACAATAGTGGCAGAAACCTGCTCATCGGGCAATAAGCTTGCAGAGACATCACCAGCACCTAAATCTTCTGCCAATGCCAAATCCACAATTTTTAAAAAATCGTTATTCATGGATAAAATCTAGAATTAGCTTGGCAGATTCTTCACTGGCGTTCAGGCGTAAGCGCTTGTGGATTTTGCCAAATTCTTCAATTAATCTCGATTGATCGCTCGTTAAAATCTGCATAGCGTGTTTGGCAATGTTGTCACCATTTGCCTCTGTTTGAATTAATTCCGGCACCAGAGGTTGATTAGCAATAACATTGGGTAGACTAATAAACTCACTTTTAACCAACCTGGACGCAATAAAATAACTCAGCGCAGACAGTTTGTAAATCACCACCATAGGAACACCAATCAAGGACAGTTCTAGTGCCGCTGTACCCGATGCAACCAGCACCAAATCTGAGCTTTGCATGCGCTGATGAGACTCATTAACTGATAGGCTAATATCCTGATCTGCAATTAGATCTTGAGCCCATTCAAGCAGCTCATCATTGGCCAATGCCAAGTGAAAAGTTAGCGCTGATTCTTGTTGTGACATTGCTTTTACCGCCACTAACATTTCAGGCAATAAGCGCTTAACCTCTCCCGACCTTGATCCTGGCATAAGCAAAATACTTTTGCCTACTTGATGGTTTTTTCTAGGCGTGAGCTTTTCCGCCAAAGGGTGTCCAACGAAGACTGCTCTTTGATTATGCTGTTTGTAAAAATCAACCTCAAAAGGAAACAGGCACAGAATCAAGTCACTGGCATGTTTAATTTTTTTGACCCTTGACTGACGCCACGCCCAAACTGATGGCGAGATAAAGTGAACTGTTTTAATACCCTGATCTTTGAGTTTTTTTTCAATAACAAAATTAAAATCAGGCGCATCTACACCAATAAACACATCGGGCTTATGGGTGGAAAAATATTCAACAATTGTCTTTCTTAATTTTAATAGTGAGGGTAGTTTTTTCAAAACCTCACTAAAACCCATAACGTTTACCAGACTCATGTCCCAACGCTGTTCACAGCCTTGAGATTGCATCTTTACACCACACAAGCCTTCAATTTTAAGACTTGAGTCTTGAGCCTTTAATGCCTGTACTAACGCAGATCCAATTAGGTCGCCTGAGGTTTCAGCAGCACTAATTGCAATCTTAGTCATCAGTTAATTATTTTCTTGGAAGAATAAGCTGAGGATCTTCATCAAAGGCACGATAAATCACCATAATATTGCCAATCACCTGCACCAAATGAGCCTGGGTTGTTTTAATAATTTCGTCAATTATGCGTTGTTTATCTTCGCGATCATCGCCACGAACTTTAATTTTTAATAGTTCGTGCGTCTCTAAACTAGATGCCAGTTCAGCTAGAACACCCTCAGTAAGGCCGTGCTGACCTAGCATGACGACAGGTTTAAGGCTGTGACCTTTAGAGCGTAAGAATTTTTTTTGATTGTTGGTAAGCTTAGTCATTGATTAGAATCTCTGTGTTAAATAAATCTTGAATGGTTTCACGCTTGCGGATAAGATGATGTGCTGTATCTGACACCATCACTTCAGCAACGCGCGGTCGGGAGTTGTAATTTGAACTCATGGTAAAGCCGTATGCTCCGGCTGACATAACAGCTAAATAATCTCCAGCTGATAAAGATAATTGCCTATCTTTGGCCAAAAAATCTCCTGTTTCACAAATAGGGCCAACCAAATCCCAGCTGGCTTCAACTCCCTGGGCATTTTCGCGCACTGGCAACACGTTGTGATAGGCATTATAAAAAGCAGGGCGCAATAAATCGTTCATGGCACCGTCAATAATGGCAAAGGATTTGTCAGAATTTTGCTTTAAAAACTCAACTTTCGTAATAAATGCGCCTGCATTACCCACAATTGCCCTGCCTGGCTCTAGGATAATCTCTAAATTTCCCACTTTGTCCAAAATAGAGCTAATATAAGCGGAAATATCAATGGTGACTTCATCTTCATAACGAATACCAACGCCGCCGCCCAAATCCAGGTGAGCAATCTCAATGCCTCGGTCTGCTAACTTAGCAATAAGGGCCAAAACCTTATCCAAGGCATCTATAAATGGCGATACATCAGTCAGCTGTGAGCCAATATGGCAATCCAAACCCTGAACATTGATATACTCTGATTGGTGTGCCGTTTCATACAGGGCGATAGCATCATCAATATCAACGCCAAATTTATTCTCTTTCAATCCTGTTGAAATATACGGATGAGTTTTTGCATCGACGTTTGGATTAACCCGAATGGAAATTGGTGCCTGCATATTCATACTGGCAGAAACTTGCTCGATGCGCTCTAATTCTGCAGCAGACTCCACATTAAAGCAACGAATACCCACTTCCAAGCCTCGTTTAATTTCATCTTGTGTTTTTGCAACACCAGAAAAAACACAGTTTGAAGCCTGTCCACCTGCCGCTAACACTCGCTCTAACTCGCCTACTGAAACAATATCAAACCCAGCGCCAATTTTTGCTAGTACATTGAGTACAGCGATATTCGAATTAGCCTTAACAGCGTAGCAAACTAAATGTGGATGCTGACCAAAGGCCGAATCAAACTCACGCCAATTGCTCTCGATGTCGGTACGAGAATACACGTATAACGGCGATCCGTAGCTCTGCATCAAGTCTGCAATATCAACAGACTCAGCATGTAAAGATTGATTTTTGTAGGAAAAACTCAAAGTTGACTACTTTGAATTATGTGGCATGATGTCTAATTCTGGTGCAACTGCAACACTGGTTGTTGCCGCATCAATTGCTTGAGTAGTTGTCTGGTTGTTGTTTTTAACCACCTCCAACTCACCCATTTTTCCACACGCTGAAAGACCTATAACGATAAACATAAGGGCTGTTAATTTGATTATTTTTTCCATCTGATTTCTCGCAAGGTTATTTGTAAAATTAGTCGCTATTTTACAGTAATTCTTGCAAACTTTGAATGAACGCATGACGCTCGATGTTAAAGGCGCCCAGGCTTCTTAAATGCGGACTTTCAACCTGACAATCCACCAGCGAATACTCCATATATTTTAGCAAATGCACAAAAGCCACTTTCGAGCTATCTTTAGCCAATGAGAACATCGATTCACCAAAAAAAACACCGCCCAGCGCAACACCGTAAAGACCGCCCACTAATTTGGATTGCTGATACACAGCGACACAGCGAACAAACCCCTGGTGGTGTAACTGGGTGTAAGCATTCACCATGTCCTCATCAATCCAAGTGCCAGTCTGGTCTTTACGATCAACTGTTCTGCAATGATGGATGATTTTGTCAAAATCCACGTCAACTTTAATTTGAAATTTATTCGAACGAAGTGTCTTTGCCAAACTTTTAGATACATGCAATGTATCGGGTGTAATCACCATTCTTGGATTTGGACTGTACCATAAGACAGGATCTTGCTCGCTATACCAAGGAAAAATACCCTGGCGATAAGCATCAAGTAGTCGCTCAGTTGACAAGCTACCCCCGATGGCGATTAAACCATTAGGCTCCTCAAGTGCGCGCTCAATATCTGGAAAAGGCGTTGTTTCGGTTGCTAGTACAAAATCCTGAGGAATCTCAACCACTTAAATTTTGCTGTCTGATCGCCTCTTTTGCCATATAGAGTGCGGCAATACTTCTGGCCTCGGTCAAATCATCGTTATAAACCAAGCTTTCCAACTCAGATAATTGATGCTCGACTACTTCTAACGGCTCAGGCTCGTCACCTTGTGCACTGGCTGAATACAAATCTTGCGCCAGAACAATATGCGTTTCACTTGATTGATAGCCAGGTGCAATACTCATGGCCTTCATGTATGTTAGTTTTTTAGCGCCGTAGCCAATTTCTTCAATCAGCTCCCGGTTGGCTGCTTCAAGTGGCGTTTCACCGTCGTCAATTTTGCCCTTGGTCAATGCCAGCTCATATCGGTCCGTGCCACCCGAATATTCATAAATCATTAGTACCGTTTCATCATCCAGCATTGGGATGACCAAAACTGCGCCATTTCCTGGCGGCTTAAGGCGCTCATATTGACGCCTCTCTCCATTAGAAAATTCAACATCCATAGACTGAATATTGAAAAATCGGGTTGTCGCTATGTCAGTGACATTTCTTAGTGTTGGTTTTTTTCGCATGAATGGAATTATAACATTAGCTATAATGGTCAATTCAACATAGAGGAGAGATAGACATGAAGAAATTAACACTGTTATGTGCCTTGGCATTTTCGTCATTAACGCACGCCTGGACTATTGACGGCCTGGGAGATTACAAATTCGAGCCACTTAACCAGCAAGCGTATATTATGCATGGTCCGCTAGGAGAGCCTAACCCGCAAAATTATGGATTTATGAATAATCCAGGCATGATTATTGGCGCCGATGGTGTTATCGTGATCGATCCAGGTGGCACTTATCAAGTAGGTTTAAACGTCATTGAAGAAATTAAAAAATTAACCAATAAACCAATTGTTGCCGCCTTTAATACTCACGTTCATGGTGACCATTGGCTAGGTAACCAAGCGATTATGGAACAATACCCGAACGCCAAAATCTATGCCCACCCACAAATGATTGCCCAAGCCAAAGACGGTGAAGGCGACCTATGGGTTGGTGTAATGGACACTTCAACTGAAGGCTTATCTAAAGGCACCATTGCTGTTTATCCAACTGATGCAACCACGCATCTACAAGAAATCACCGTTGCTGGCGAAACCTTCAAAATTCATAACGACATTACTGGCGTTGCCCATACCAACACTGACATCATGATTGAGCATGTCGGTAGTAAAACACTCTTCTTAGGTGACAATGATTTGGTACATCGCTTCGGTCGATTTGATGGTACCTCAGATATGCATGGCAATATTAAAGTACTTGAGTACGCGATTGACTTAGGTCTTAATCACTACGTGCCTGGACATGGCCCATCGGGCGACGCACAAGCTGCAGTTGTTCCTTTTTTAGACTACCTAATCGTTATTAAAGAAGAGGCTGAAAAAGGCTATGAAGAAGACCTAGCAGATTATGAAATCAAACCTTTTGCTGATAAGCGCTTAGCAGACTATCGAGATTGGCATGGTTATGATGCTCAATTAGGCAAGAATATTAACAAAATGCTATTAGAGGTTGAGGCGCTAGACCTTTAATTACTAGCCGCTTTAATACAAAAATGACGACCAAATGGTCGTCATTTTTTTTGCCTAAAAACCAACTAAAAACTACTCTTTAAGCTGAAATTTTGGCAAGCCCAGGTTTAGCTTAAGTGCTAACAGTCTAGTGAAAAATATTGCAAATCCTGCAATAATAGCACTAACAGTAACGCCAACACCAGATTGCAATAACAAAATAAATCCTACAGATCCAAACCATGCAGCGGTCGCATAGAGTGGACTTTTAAAAACTATTGGGGTTTCGTTGCAGAGTAAATCTCTAAAAATACCGCCCATTGCACCAGTAATAACACCCATAAAACTAGCCACTAACCAAGGTGCTCCTGCCGTTAAAGCTACCATGGTTCCAGCAATACTGAACGCTGCTAGGCCTGCTGCATCGGGAATCAAAAAGAACCTTGGTGAGATTGACACCAGACGAGCACCAATAAAAATAATAATCGCACTGGCTAACGATACAATAAAAAAGATTTGATCATAAATCCAGAATACATCAAGATCTAGCAACATATCCCTAAGTGAACCGCCACCTAGGCCAGTGGTAATAGCAATAATCACAACACCAAATAAATCAAACTGCCGAAAACCGGATTTTAATACGCCTGAAGCCGAAGACACAACAACAGCAACCAAAGTAATCCAATATAAACTATTGGAAAATTCCTGAGTAATTTCTAAATTCATACCCCTAACAACTCCACCTTTCCAGTACCAATATGATAATAAGCAGGCACAATGGTTAACTTATCACTCTTGACCATTTCTGGAAAATGAGCGCCCGTTTGCTTCAATTCACTGGTCACCAAGCCGACATTGGCCAATGTAACATTTTCAATCAAATCACCTGGTAAATCCTTAGCCTGATTAAAAGCAGCGTTCAGCGCAAAAGTAAGACTAGGCAAATGCCCTTCAAGCTGATCATGAGCACAAGTCGCACCCACCGCACCACACTGAGAATGCCCCATAACCATAATAAGTGACACACCCAAATGCAGTACAGCGTATTCAATACTGGCTACAATCATCTGATCCAATACATTGCCAGCCACACGAACGACATACAAGTCTCCCAGACCTTGATCAAAAATAACTTCTGGTGGAACACGAGAATCAGAACAACCCAAAATAATCGCAAAAGGATGTTGACCATGTTTGAGCTCAAAGCGACGCTCGCTCGACTGATCAGGATGCTCAAGATGAGAGGAAACATAACGCTTGTTGCCTTCCATGAGCTTTCTTAAATCTGCATTATT
>JGI26272J51733_1000582_pt1 | contig 18458 bp, 29 predicted proteins | sample SaaInlV_120m_DNA_FD_51733 | JGI IMG/M metagenome (IMG submission 51733) | reverse complement strand
TTAAGATGACATGGCTTTAAAAGCAGAATGTAAAAACAGATTAAGGTGTGGATGAGGTTTTTTTCCACATTTTGAATTTAGGTGTTGACGAAATTATAAATCAATGTTAAATTGGCGGATTGATTATTCAAATCTTGCTTCAAGAAACAAAGAAGAACGTACCAGAATTATGCCGACATTAAGTCAGTTGGTCCGCAAGGGTCGCAAAAGCAAAATAACCAAGAGGGACACACCTGCATTGCAGGCATGCCCACAACGCCGTGGCGTATGTGTGAGAGTTTATACCTCGACACCAAAGAAACCGAACTCTGCATTACGTAAAGTAGCGCGGGTACGTTTAACTAATGGAATTGAGGTGACAAGTTATATTCCGGGAATTGGACACAACCTGCAAGAACACTCGGTTGTGTTGATTCGTGGCGGAAGGATTAAAGATCTGCCCGGTGTGCGTTACCATGTAGTACGTGGTGCACTTGATACAGTGGGAGTGAACGAACGCAAGCAGTCCCGCTCCAAATACGGCGTCAAAAAGGATTTGTAAAAAAACGATATGCCAAGACGAAGAGCCCCGCAAAAAAGATCGATTTTGCCCGATCCTAAGTATAAAGACCTTTTAGTCAGTAAGTTCATTAATTCAATAATGAAACACGGCAAGAAGAGTATTGCAGAAAATATTTTTTATGGTGCACTGGATGCAATCAGTGAACGCGAAACAGAATTGTCGGCCTTGGAAATTTTTAAAGCCGCTATTGAAAATGTGATGCCTTCAGTTGAGGTAAAGTCACGACGGGTAGGTGGTTCCACTTATCAAGTACCGATGGAAGTACGTCACAGCAGGAGTCAATCACTTGCTATACGCTGGTTGATTGAAAATGCAAATTCCCGCAGTGGCTTGTCAATGCGCGCAAAACTGGCGGATGAATTTATGGATGCGTCAAACAACCGTGGCAGCGCGATGAAAAAGAAAGAAGATACGCATAAGATGGCTGAAGCTAATAAGGCTTTTGCACATTACCGTTGGTAAGAAAACAGGTTTCTGCTGAAACTAATCAGCGCCCAAAATATTAGACCAACGTGGCTAAAATAGTCCCTCTTAAGCAGCGGCGTAACATCGGCATCATGGCACACATTGATGCAGGAAAAACAACGACCACTGAACGCATCCTTTATTACACGGGACGCATACATAAGATTGGAGAGGTCAATGACGGTGCGGCCACCATGGACTGGATGGAGCAGGAGCAGGAACGCGGAATCACCATTACTTCAGCGGCAACGACCTGCGACTGGGAGACAGATCAGCAAAAATACTCGCTGAACATTATCGACACTCCGGGGCATGTAGATTTTACCGCGGAGGTAGAACGCTCCTTGCGGGTGCTGGACGGTGCAGTGATGGTTCTTTGCGCAGTAGCTGGTGTACAGCCGCAGTCCGAAACAGTTTGGCTGCAGGCAAAACGCTACGACGTTCCATGCATAGCGTTTGTTAATAAAATGGATCGTGTAGGTGCAGATTTTGAGAAGGCACTCGTTTCGATTGAGGATCAACTTTCTGCGAATCCGCTGGCGATACAAATTCCAATCGGCGCTGAAGAGGAATTTGAAGGTGTGATCGACCTGGTTTCGATGCAGGAACACCGTTTCAAAGAAGAAGCATACGGTGCAGAATACGAAAGTGGTGATTTGACGGAAGAGCTGGAAGCACAAGCTCAGGAATGGCGACAGCAATTGCTGGAGCATCTGTCACTTTATGATGATGACTTGCTGGAAAAGATTGTAGAAGAAGAGGAAGTAAGTCAGGAAGAGGTCGTCAGGGTTTTGCGGAAAGCAACTTTGAGCGGTCAGATTACCCCGGTACTGTGCGGCAGCGCATTTAAGAATAAGGGAGTACAGCAACTACTTGACGCAGTTGTGCATTACCTCCCATCTCCGCTTGATATTCCTCCTGTAGAAGGTGATCATCCGGTAACAAAGAAATTGGTCAGCAGAGAGGCCTCTGTTTCAGAACCGTTGTGCGCACTTGCATTCAAAGTCGCGAGCGATCCTTTTGCAGGTCAGCTGACATTTGTTCGTGTTTATGCAGGAACTTTTGAAACAGGTAAGTCAGCATACAATCCACGCAAGCACAAATATCAGCGGATTGGCAACCTGGTTAAACTACACGCGAATAAGCGTGAAGATGTCAGCTCAATCAGCGCAGGAGACATAGGCGCAGTGGTCGGAATGGAGTTGATCACAGGAGATACGCTCTGTCCAAAAGATAATCCGATTGTGCTGGAAAGAACGCAGTTTCCGGAACCGGTAATTGATCAGGCTATAGAGCCAAAGACGAAACCGGACCAGGACAAACTGGAAGAAGCACTGCAGCGTTTAATGCAGGAAGATCCTTCTTTCCGAAGCAGGATCGATACCGAGACAGGNCAGAACATCATTTCCGGAATGGGNGAGCTTCATTTGGAAATAATGGTAGATCGGCTGCAACGTGANTTTAAAGTAGACTGTAAGGCAGGCACGCCTCGGGTTGCTTACCGAGAGACGATTACACAGTCCGCTGAATCTGCAACCAAATTTGAGCAGACGCTTGACGGCAAAGAACAATTTGCATCTTGCAGGATCAAGCTGGAGCCATTAAAAGCAGGAAGTGGATTTGAGTTTGAAAATAAATTGTCAGCAGAGAAACTGCCCGGAAANTTCGCAGTAGCGGTAGAGCAGGGAATTCAGGATGGAATGAGCAACGGTGTACTTGCCGGATTTGCGATGATTGACCTGAAAGCAACCTTGATTGCAGCAGAATATTTTGAGGAACTTTCNACGGAAACAGCATTCTCGATTGCAGGAATCAACGTTCTCCGTGCAGGAGTTCAGAAGGCAAAGCCAACNCTGTTGGAACCTTCAATGAAGATAGAAGTTGTTACGCCTGTGTCATTCACAGGAGAAGTAATTGGAGACCTGAACGCTCGCCACGGACGTATACGCGGAATGGAGGAGCAAGGTGGAATTCAGGTTATATTAGCGGAAGCTCCACTTGCGGAGATGTTCGGCTACTCCACACGTTTACGTTCGCTCACACAGGGGCGGGCATCATTCACCATGCATTTCAGTCACTACTCTTCTGTGACTGAAGCAACAAGGAAGGCTCTCACTGGAGAGTCGGCCAGCTCAGGCTGAGCGTAAATATTAATTAGTCAAAAACAGGAAAAGAAACAGGAGACGAGATGGCAAGAGAAAAATTTGAGCGCTCAAAACCACATGTAAACGTCGGCACAATTGGCCACGTTGACCACGGGAAAACAACTTTGACAGCAGCAATCACAAAAGTCCTAAGTATGGACGGATTAGCTGAAGCAAAAGGCTTTGACGAGATTGACGGTGCTCCGGAAGAAAAAGAACGTGGGATCACGATTGCGACTTCACACATTGAATATCAGACTGAAAATCGTCACTACGCACACGTCGATTGCCCAGGTCACGCTGATTATGTGAAAAACATGATCACAGGTGCAGCCCAGATGGACGGTGCGATACTTGTTGTGTCAGCAGCAGACGGACCAATGCCTCAGACACGTGAGCACATTTTGCTCGCACGTCAGGTCAACGTTCCGCATCTGGTTGTTTTCCTGAATAAGGTTGACCAGGTGGATGATGAGGAATTACTCGAACTAGTTGAAATGGAAGTTCGTGAATTGCTCGATTCTTATGACTTTCCTGGAGATGACACTCCTATTATTAAGGGTTCTGCTCTGGCAGTTATGGAAAGTTCCTCTGCCGATAGCAATGACGCGGCATATGCGCCAATTAAAGAATTAATGGCTGCGGTTGACAGTTTCATTCCTGAGCCTACACGAGATCTTGACAAAGACTTATTGATGTCTGTTGAGGACGTATTTACAATTTCCGGACGTGGAACAGTTGCAACAGGACAAATTGAGCGTGGGATTGTAAAAGTCGGAGAGACAATTGAGATTTGTGGACTTCGTGATACACAAACTACTACCGTTACAGGTGTGGAAATGTTCCGCAAATCACTTGACCAAGGTCAAGCAGGAGATAATGTTGGTATCCTGTTGAGAGGTGTCAAGCGTGAAGATCTTGAGCGTGGACAGGTTATTTGTAAGCCTGGATCCATTACTCCTCACACAAAATTCAAAGGACAGGTTTATGTCCTTGATAAAGATGAAGGCGGAAGACACACTCCGTTTTTCACCAATTATCGCCCACAGTTTTATTTCCGTACAACTGACGTAACCGGAGTGGTTACATTAGCAGACGGAGTTGAAATGGTGATGCCTGGTGACAATGTGGAAGTCACAATTGAATTGATCAGCCCCATTGCTATGGAAAAAGAAGTACGTTTTGCAATTCGTGAAGGCGGCCGAACCATTGGTTCCGGTGTCGTATCCGAAGTTATTGAATAATAAGAGTCTGGCGATTAAATGGATCAAAAAATAAAAGTTCGTTTTAAAGGATACGACGATAAATTACTCGACAAAACAATCAGCGAAATTGTTCACACAGTTAAGAGGACAGGCGCAGAAATTGTCGGACCGATTCCACTTCCTACAAGGAAGAACAGCTATACTGTTTTGCGTTCTCCTCACGTGGATAAAAAGTCGCGAGAACAATTCGAAATACGTACTCACAAAAGACTACTCTATATTCTGGAAACAACTCCGCAGACAATGGACGCTTTGATGCGCCTTGATATTTCTGCAGGTGTTGATATAGCCATCAAGCAAGAAGGATAAAGCCTTTAAAAGGCAATTATAATCATGGCAACATTAAAAACAGTTGATACAGGCAATAAAGCAGCAGGTGAGATCGAAATTGATGATTCAATTTTGGACACACCTTACCACCGGAAAGCTGTTTCCGAAGTGGTTCGTCAGTTTTTAGCCGCAAATCAACAAGGAACACACGCAACAAAAAACCGCGCTGCAGTCTCATACAGCACACGTAAATTGTACCGACAAAAAGGTACCGGTAGCGCGCGAGCAGGTAGTGCAAAATCACCTATTCGTCGTCACGGTGGAACAATTTTCGGACCACAGCCACGCAGCCACGCATTCCGCTTGAATAAAAAAACCAGACGTCTTGCAACACGTGCCGTTTTTGCTGAGAAAGTTCGGCTGGATGGTGTACTGGTGCTTGACAGTCTTGAATTGGCTGACAATAAAACGAGGAACCTGAAAACACTGCTGGCTAAGCTAAAACTGCCTGAAAAAGTGTTGATTGTTACAGATGAAATATCGGACAATTTACGCCTTGCTTCAAGAAATATTCCGGATGTGCATGTTCTTAGTTACCGCAGCTTGAGTGTTTATGAAATGATGAAGCACAATAAAGTGGTTTTCCTCAAAGACGCCCTTGAGGCATATAAGGAAAGGTTGAGCTGATGAATATTTATGATGTACTCAGGGCACCAAGAATGTCTGAAAAGACTTTGTCACTGAAAGAAGAAGTGAACCAGTTCGCTTTTGAGGTTGATCCTAGAGCAAACAAAATACAGATTAAAGAAAGTGTCGAAAAATCATTTAAAGTTTCGGTGCTGAAAGTTAGAACTATGAATGTACGTGGCAAGAAGAAGCGCCTCGGACGTCATGAAGGACGCAAGTCCAGTTGGAAAAAAGCCTTAGTTACTCTTAAAGCCGGAGAGACTATTGAATTTTTTGAAGGTGCTTAAACTAAACTTATAGAATTATGGGAATAAAGTTCCACAAACCGACCTCGCCAGGACGACGGGGAATGAGTGGTTTCGTTTTTGAAGAAATCACAACTTCTACTCCGGAAAAAAGTCTGCTGGCGCCTTTAAAGAAAAAAGGCGGTCGTAATAATAATGGTCGTATTACTGTCAGACACCATGGTGGAGGACACAAACGCCGTTACAGAATTATTGACTTTACACGTAATAAAGCAGAAGTTCCGGCAAAAGTAGCCAGTGTTGAGTATGACCCGAACCGTAGTGCTAGAATAAGTTTGCTGCACTATGTCGATGGTGAAAAACGTTATATACTGACACCTGCAGGTTTAAAAGTAGGAGATGTTATTCTCTCAGGAGAAAATGCTGACATCAAACCTGGGAATGCAATGCCTTTGAAAAACATACCTGTGGGAACTCTACTTCATTGTATTGAGTTACGACCAGGAAAAGGCGCACAGTTGGGGCGTAGCGCAGGTGCAGCTATTCAGTTGATGGCGAAAGCTGACGACTATGCACAGCTCAAACTTCGCTCAGGTGAGATCAGGAAAGTAAGAATTGAGTGCATGGCGACAATTGGAACTGTCGGCAATTCAGAGCACATGAATATTAAAAAAGGAAAAGCAGGCCGTAATCGCTGGTTGGGCCGCAGACCTACAGTACGTGGTGTTGTCATGAACCCGATTGATCATCCGCATGGAGGTGGTGAGGGTAAAACATCCGGAGGTCGACATCCTGTCACTCCTTGGGGTAAACCCACAAAAGGAGCCAAGACCAGAAAACGTAAAGATACTGACAAATATATTTTGAAGAGGAAATAAACAGTGCCAAGATCGTTAAAAAAAGGGCCCTTCGTTGATGGCCATCTGGAAAAAAAGGTCGCTGCTGCAAAAGCCAGCAATGATCGTCGGCTGATTAAAACATGGTCAAGACGTTCGGTTATTTTACCTGATTTTATTGGTACAAACATCGCCGTACATAATGGCAACAAATTCATCCCTGTTTTTATTACTGAAGATATGGTTGGTTACAAATTAGGTGAATTCGCGCCTACCCGTACTTATCGGGGACATGTAGGTAAAAACGATAAAAGAGCAAAACGCTAATGACTGCCCAAGCAACAGCACGCAACATAAGAGTGGCGCCAAGAAAAGCACGTTTGGTCGTCGATTTGATCAGGGGTAAGAATGTAGTTAGAGCTATGGCTCAATTGAGCATCTTACGCAACAGAGCTGCCGAGCCTGTAATGAAAGTCTTACAGTCTGCAATTGCAAATGCAGACAGACACGATCCTGAGGCAGAAGTAGATAATTACAGGGTTATTACTGCATACGTTGATGAGGCACGTGCACTCAAACGTTTTCGACCAAGAGCAATGGGTCGTGCATCAGGTATTAAAAAACGTTCCAGCCACATTACGCTGGAAATCGGAGAATAAAGTCTTAATCAATAAATTCCTTTGTTAACAAGAGGAATTAACGTTTTTCAAGGTAAATTGTGGGTCAAAAAGTAAATCCAATCGGTTTGAGACTTGGTATTTCCAAGACATGGAACTCCAAGTGGTTTGCAGAGAAAGATTATGCAAGTCAACTGAAACAGGATTTGGATATTCAAAAATTTGTAAAAGCTCGTCTGAAGCATGCGGCAATTTCAAAAATCGAAGTCGAGCGCACAGCCAAAAAAACCAAAGTAAATATTTTCTCTGCGCGGCCTGGAATTATTATCGGCCGAAAAGGTGATGAAGTTGAGCGCTTAAAGCAAGAACTCAGCAAACGCACCCCGCATGATGTGGTAATAAACATTAAGGAAATTAAACGTCCGGAAATCGATGCGACCTTGATTGCAGAAAATATCGCCAGTCAACTTGAACGTAGAATTGCCTACCGACGTGCAGTCAAACGTTCAATACAAGCCGCAATGCGCATGAACATCGCAGGTTGCAAAGTTATGGTCGGCGGTCGTTTGAACGGTGCTGAAATCGCTCGTTCCGAGTGGGTCCGTGAAGGACAGGTTAGGCTTCATACTTTACGTGTTGATATTGATTACGGTGTCGCTGAAGCAAATACAACCTATGGCATTATTGGAGTTAAGGTCTGGGTTTATCGCGGGGAGGATTATGGAAAATCCCGTGGAAGACGATCACAGAATTAGAGAGTTATAGTCATGTTAATGCCAAAAAAGACAAAGTTTCGAAAACAGATGCGCGGCAGAATGCAAGGAGATGCGCATACTGGAAATAAGATTAGTTTCGGCTCAATAGGCCTGCAGGCAATCGGTCGTGGATACCTAACTACACGACAGATTGAAGCAGCACGACGAGTTATTACAGAACATTAAAACGTGGTGGAAAAACATGGATTAGAGTTTTTCCGGATAAACCCGTAACCAAGCGACCTGCTGAAACCCGTATGGGAAAAGGAAAAGGTGCAGTTGATACTTGGGTTGCCTCAATACATCCGGGTCGTGTTCTTTATGAAATCGATGGCGTACCAGAAGTAATTGCTCATGAAGCATTACGTTTGGCTGCATACAAATTGTCCATTAAAACAAAAATCATTAAAAGAGCTGCTGTATTATGAAGGCTTCTGAATTACGAGCTCTGCCAGTCAATGAACTGGAAGCAAAAATGACCGACCTTAAAGAAGAATACCTGAGGTTGCGCTGTGGACACGTTTCACGGCAATTAGCGGATGTTATTATGATCAAAAAAACACGTCGTAATATTGCTCGCTTGAATACAGTGTTGACTGAAATACAGGCTCAACAATCACAAGTGGAAGGCTAAAATGAGCAAACTGAAGTTGCAGAGTGGAGTTGTTGTCAGTAACAATATGGACAAGTCCATTGTCGTTAAGGTTGAGCGAAAGATTAAACATCCTATTTACAAAAAGACCATCAAACGTTCAAANAAATACGTTGCTCATGATGAGAATAACGAATGCAGTATTGGTGATTTAGTTGAAATTGCCGAGTGCAGACCATTGAGCAAACGTAAGCGTTACAGATTATATAAACGGGCATAATGATACAAACACAAAGCATTCTAGGAGTTGCTGATAACTCTGGAGCAAAAAGAATAATGTGCATCAAGGTACTTGGAGGATCAAAGAGACGTTATGCACGGGTAGGCGATATCATTGTTGCATCCATCAAGGATTGCCTCCCTCACTCGAAGGTAAAATCCGGAGATGTAATCAGAGCGGTAGTAGTCCGTACAAAAAAGGAATTTCGTCGTACAGACGGCAGTTACATTAAATTTGATGAAAATTCTGCTGTGGTAATTGACGCAAAACGTGAGCCAGTGGGAACACGCATTTTCGGACCTGTAGCAAGAGAATTGCGAGCCGGAAAATTTATGCGTATCCTCTCACTTGCCCCGGAAGTATTGTAGAGTTTAGAAATGAAAACTAACCAACGTAAAAAAAGAAGACCCACAATAAGACGTGAAGATACTGTGATGGTTATTTCCGGGAAAGAAAAAGGACGTACCGGACGTGTAATAACTGTTGATTGGAAACGGGAACGTTTACTGATTGAAGGTGTAAACATGGTAACACGTCATACTAAACCAAATGCTGCAAATCAGCAGGGTGGTTTAGTTAAAACCGAAGCACCTGTTCATTATTCCAATGTTCAACTATTTAACCCTACTTTGAACAGGGGTGTGCGAGTCAAAATACAAACCAGCGATGCAGGTGTGAAAAATCGGGTCTGTGTAAAATCAGGAGAGGTAATAGGATAATGGCAAACAGTCACTTGTTGCAGACCTACAAATCAGAGGTTGTGCCACAGCTTCAAAAGAAGTTTAGTTACAAAAATATTCATCAAATCCCAGCGATCAAAAAAGTCACCTTAAATATAGGTCTTGGCGAAGCTGTACAGAATCCAAAAGTAGTCGAAGCAGCCAGCAAACAGTTGGCTTTGATTGCCGGACAGAAACCTGTGATTACACGGGCAAAAAAGTCTATTGCAGGATTCAAGCTACGTGAAGGTATGCCGATTGGCTGCATGGTTACTTTACGTAATCAGCAAATGTGGAATTTCCTTGATAAACTACTTCACGTCGCTATGCCGCGTATTCGCGACTTTCGGGGAATTTCACCGAAAGCATTTGACGGTGGGGGGAATTATACAATAGGTATCAAGGAGCAATTGATATTTCCTGAACTTGAATTTGATGACGTGGATCATGTCCGTGGAATGAATATCTCTATCGTGACTTCTGCTCCTACTGATGAAGAGAGTCTTGCAATGTTGCAGGACTTGGGATTTCCTTTTAGAAAATAGATCTGATGGCAAAAAAATCAATGATCGCCAAAAGCGAGCGTACCCAAAAATTTAAAGTGCGTCAATACAACAGATGTGGATATTGCGGACGACCTCGAGGTTATTTGAGAAAGTTCGGTATGTGCAGAATTTGTTTTCGCAAAAATGCTAGCTCTGGGCTTCTACCTGGAGTCACAAAGGCCAGTTGGTAATAATTAAAAAAGATTCTCAATAAAGTTGTGTTATGTCAATGAGTGACCCAGTTGCGGATTTATTAACACGCATCCGCAATGCGAATATGAGGAATAAAGATAGTCTGGAACTGTTATCTTCCAGAATGAAACTGAACATCGTCAAAGTTTTGAAAGATGAAGGTTTCATTACAAACTGGGAGTTGGATGAAAAAGGTAAATTCCCTCAGTTGCGTATCTGGTTAAAGTACGTGGATGATATNCCGGTAATNCGTGAAATTAAACGTATCAGCAAACCAGGATTACGNCTCTACACAAAAGGTAAAGATTGCAAACCTGTTTTAAATGGACAGGGAATTTCGATCCTTTCTACTTCAAAAGGGATTATGAGCGATCGACAATGCCGAAACGATAATATCGGCGGTGAAGTGCTTTGCACTGTCTGCTAGTCTGGATTAAAAGAGATTAAAGAATGTCAAGAATTGGTAAAAGACCCATCAAAGTAATTCAGGGAGTTGAGGTTGCCTTTAAGGAACGTCAGCTTTCAGTGAAGGGGCCTAAAGGCGAATTGCAATTAACTGCTCATCCTGCGATTGAATTGAAAATCGATGAGGAGAATATCTATGTCAGCCCTGCNGATCTGAATGCTCCGATGACACCTATGCTCGGGACAACCTGGGCTTTGATTACTAATATGATTCAAGGTGTAACTGTAGGATTCCAAAAACAGTTNAACCTTGTTGGTGTCGGTTATAAAGCGGCAGTTCAACAAAAAATTTTAGAGCTGAATTTAGGTTATTCACATCCTATTAAATACACTCTGCCTGAAGGTATAAAAGCGACNGTAAACGCTAACACNAAAATTATGCTTGAGAGTTCAGACAAACAACTTCTGGGTCAAGTAAGTGCAGAGATACAAAAATTNAGACCNCCTGAACCTTACAAAGGCAAAGGGATTTTATTTGATGGTGTACAAATTAAGCGTAAAGCCGGAAAAAGCGGTAAAACATAATACTTAAGTCATAGTCTAATATGGAAAATGCGGCAAAACGTCTAAAGGGAAGATTAACCAGACACAGACGCCTTAGAAAAAAAATCTCCGGGACAGANCTACGCCCGCGATTGGCAGTATTCAGATCTGCAATGCATATTTATGTGCAGGCAGTTGACGATATTGCAGGGGTAACACTCGCTGCTTCTTCTACAGCAGTGATCAAAAAGTCCCTGAAAAAGACTTATACAGGAAATAAAGATGCTGCCAAAGCAGTTGGTGCTGACGTAGCAAAGAAACTTTTAGATAAATCAATTTCATCAGTTGTCTTTGACCGCGGTGGTTTTGTTTATCATGGACGTGTACAGGCCTTAGCTGATGGTGCTAGGGAAGCTGGCTTAAAGTTCTGAAAACCGGTAAAGCTGAATAAATGGTAAAATAGTGGCAGATAAACATTCAGAAAAAAACGAGTTAATCGAAAAAGTAATAAGAGTAAACCGTGTAGCCAAAGTGGTGAAAGGTGGACGTCGATTTAGCTTTAGTGCCTTGATTGTTGTCGGAGACGGCCGCGGTAAGGTTGGTCTGGGTCTTGGAAAGGCTAACGAAGTTGTGGAAGCAATTCGTAAAGCAGTTGAACAAGCTTCAGTGAGTATGAAGAAAATTAACGTGGAAGGCACAACAATTCCGCATCTGGCAATTGGTAGATTTGGATCCGGAAAGGTTTTAATGAAACCTGCAGAAAAAGGTCATGGAATCATTGCCGCAGGTGCAGTTAGAGCAGTCATGGAAGCCGCGGGTATCAATGACATCAGCGTAAAGTGCTTAGGTTCAAGGAATCCAAACAACCTGGTACGCTCAACTCTTGAGGGTTTGTACAATCTTAGAAGTAATGAATGGATTGCACGTGCAAGAGGNAAAGACATCGAATATATAAGCCAACANTAAACATGAGCAAGAAAATAAAAGTAACACAGATTCGTAGTCGAATAGGTGCGAAAAAAAATCAAATAGCCTGTCTGACTGGCTTAGGATTAAGAAAAATAAATAGCTCTACAGTCCTTGATAATACTCCGGAAGTACGAGGCATGATAAGTAAAGTAAATCATCTTGTCCGGATTGAGACAGCAGTTTAAATTACAACGGTATTAATATGTATCTCCACGATCTTGAATCAACAAAAGACAAGCCACGTAAACGAGTAGGCAGAGGTCCCGGAAGCGGAAGCGGAAAGAACTGCGGCCGTGGCCAAAACGGTGCTAAATCACGTTCCGGTTACAAANGAAAAAGAGGTTTCGAAGGTGGACAAACACCGCTTAACCGAAGANTGCCTAAGTTTGGTTTCACAAGTCCAAACAAGGTATATGCACAACTGATTAATCTGCAAAACCTCGAAGACGCAGTCAGCGTGGAAACAGGTAGTAATCTTGATAAAAACAAACTGAAAGAATTAGGTTTTATCAAAAAAGCAGATAAGCCGGTAAAACTTTTAGGTAACGGCAGCTTAAGTAAGAAACTAACTATCGAAGTAGACATGGTTAGTGTCAGTGCCGCGGAAGCAGTTACAAAAGCCGGTGGAGAAGTAGTTACGATAGGTTCAGGACGTCTTTGATGTTAAACATTATTCAGAACATTTTTCGCATTGAAGAACTAAGACAACGCATATTCTTCACACTTTTCATGCTTTTCATTTTCCGTCTTGGTGCGCATATTCCGACACCAGGAATTGATGGAGCAGCATTGACGGCATTTTTTGAAGCGCAGCAAGGTTCAATTTTACGTTTCTTCGACATGTTTACCGGAGGAGCGCTGGCTCGATTAACAGTTTTCGCGCTGGGAGTTATGCCTTATATCAGTGCTTCAATTATTATTCAGTTATTAACCGCAGTATTTCCATACCTNGAAAGATTAGCCAAAGAAGGAGATGCGGGNCGNAAAAAGATTACGGGTTATACCAGATACGGTACAATAGTACTTAGTGTTGTACAGGGCTTTGCNATTGCAGTAGGACTTGAAAGCATGGCTGCTCCAGGCGGACAACCCATTGTGATTTCCACCTTAAGTCCNTGGGCTTTTAGAGCATTGACCGTCATCACCTTGACTGCAGGAACAGCATTTTTAATGTGGGTTGGTGAGCAGATAAGTGAGCGTGGAATCGGCAACGGAATTTCATTATTGATATTTGCAGGAATTGTAGTAGGTATTCCGGGCGCAATTATAAATTCGATTCGACTGGTTCAGGACAATGTGTTATCACCACTTGTACTGGTAATTGTCGGCTTATTGATGATTGTGGTCATATTCCTGGTTATTTTTGCAGAAACGGCATATAGAAAAATACCTGTTCAATACGCAAAACGAATGCAGGGGAATCGGATGTTCGGTGGNCAGTCTTCTCATCTCCCNTTGAAAATTAACACAGCAGGTGTGATACCACCAATTTTCGCATCATCGATACTTGCTTTTCCCGCGACTATCACAGGTTTTATTGCAATTCCGTGGGTTCAGGCAATCGGCGGTCAGTTACAACCGGGNAGGATGTTGTATAATNTTATGTTTGCCTTGATGATTTTTTTCTTTGCTTTCTTTTATACGGCTATTACNTTTAACCCCGTTAAGATTGCAGAAGANATGAAGAAACACGGNGGATACATTCCAGGGATACGTCCCGGCAAGAAAACGGCTGAATATGTGAATTTAGTACTTTCACGCTTAACTTTTGGTGGGGCAACTTACCTGGCTGTTGTCTGTCTTTTCCCGTATATCCTCTTTGACCTTTTTGACATCCCTTTCTATTTTGGAGGGACAGCACTTTTAATCGTGGTTGGAGTAGGTTTAGACCTGGTTAATCAAATCGAAGCCTTCTTGTTAAATCAGAATTATGACGGCTTTATGAAAAAAACAAAACGGCGCCAGTTAAAATCCGGTGCAATGCGACTATGATGCGATCAAAGAAAATATCATGAAAGTACGTTCGTCTGTAAAGAGAATCTGCGAGAAGTGCAGAATCATTAAAAGAAAAGGGGTCTTGCGGGTAATCTGTGAGAATCCAAAACATAAACAGCGTCAAGGATAAGAAGGAGCTGGATGGCAAGAATTTCCGGTATTGACTTACCAAATGCTAAAAGAGTTGAAATTGGACTAACCTACATCTACGGTGTAGGCAGAAAACTTTCTAACGACATTTTAGTTAAAGCGAAGATTGATAAGAATCTGCGTGTACGTGATCTAAATGACGATCAGGTAAATCAGATTCGTACAATAATCGAAAAAGAGTACCAAGTTGAAGGTGATCTTCGACGAGACATTAGTTTGAATATCAAACGTCTCATGGATTTAGGTAACTACCGTGGATTACGGCATCGNAAACATATGCCGGTCAGAGGTCAACGGACTAAGACCAATGCAAGGACAAGAAAAGGTCCGCGTAGATTAGCAGTCAGCAAGAAAAAATAATTCATCCTAAACACTGAATAGAGCCTTATCTGATGGCACAGGCAAAAAAGAAAAAAGAAAAAAGAATAGTTGAACAAGGCCGCGTTTATATCAAGGCTACGTTTAACAACACAATCGTGACTATTACTGATACTCAAGGCAACGTAATTGGTTGGTCGAGTACCGGCGCCCACGGCTTTAAAGGGTCACGCAAAAGCACACCGTTTGCAGCAAGAGTCGCGGCAGATGATGCACTCAAAAAGGCAGTAGACAGTGGCATGAAAAGTGTCGATGTTTTTGTCAAAGGACCGGGTTCAGGTCGTGAATCAGCTCTTCGTGCAATCTCAGCATTAGAAGATATGCGAATCACGTCAATCAACGATATCACACCGGTTCCTCATAATGGATGCCGACCTCCAAAGCAGCGGCGGATCTGATAAAATATCATAAATCACAAAACTCTGTGGATGATAAAACTCCTCAGCAGTTTTGCTTTTTTGGTTGAAAAACACCAGAAAACTATACTGGAATGCAGATGTCTGAAATAAATGAAACAATAGAAACAGCAGATACGGAGGCAGAAACTGCCGTACCGGATGATAATATGTCCGCTGATACAAACTTGGATACAGAGTCTGAAGAAGGCGTTACTGAAGAAAATCCCTTCTTTGCGAAAAACTGGATGTCAATTGCNAAACCCACTAAACTGCAGTTTGAGCCGGACAGCTTNAAAGCAGATTATGGAAAGTTTACAATTGATCCGCTGGAGCCTGGATTTGGGATGACAATTGGTCATTCTTTAAGACGTGTACTACTTTCGTCAATCCGTGGGTCAGCAGTTTTTGCTGTGCAGATTGATGGTGTAACTCATGAATTCAGTAATATCCCTGGTATTGTTGAGGACATGGTTCAAGTTATCCTCAATATCAAGGAACTAAAAATTGAACAATTTGTTGATGAAATTGTTGAACTTGAACTCATCGGAGAAGGACCCTGTGTTATCAAAGCAGGTGACATTTCAACTTTTGGAAAAGCAGAAATATTGAATCCAGAGTTGGTTTTGGCAACTTTACAAAAAGGTGCGACTGTCAGCATGACCATGTTTTCACGTTTCAACAAAGGTTATGTAACGTCAGAAGAGAATCAGCAGGAAGAATTACCTGTAGGAACAATCTATCTTGATTCAAATCATTCGCCTGTTACCAGGATCAACTATGAAATTGAAAATTCACGTGTTGATAAAAAGACTGATTACGACCGTTTGAATTTTGAATTGTGGACAAATGGTTCAGTAAAACCAACCGACAGTTTGGCCTATGCAGCAAAAATCATTAAGGAGCACATGGATGTGTTTATTAACTTTGATGAAAGNAGAATCAAGGACGAACCTGAAGTAGAAGTAGAAGACGAACCGTTGAATGAAAACTTATACCGCAGTGTAAGCGAACTTGAATTGTCAGTACGTTCCATCAACTGCCTGCAGAACGCCAAAATCGAAACCATTGGTGACCTTGTTCAGAAGAGTGAACAGGAAATGCTCAAAACTAAGAACTTCGGCCGGAAGTCCCTGAATGAAATTAAAGTAATCCTGACAGATATGGGATTGTCGCTGGGCACTTCCTTGGATAATTTTGATCCAATGAATAATCCTCACGATAAATAATTAGGAAATAAATATAAGATGCGACATTTAAAAGCAGGAAACCGTTTAGGAGTAACTACGTCGCATCGCCGTGCCATGATGCGTAACATGGTCACGTCTATTCTGGAACACGGCCAAGTAACATGCACATTGGCCAGAGCGAAAGAAGTCCGAAAACCGCTTGAAAAAATGATAAGCTGGGGCAAGCAGGGTGATCTGCATGCACGGCGTCAGGCATTGCGTTTCGTTAAAAGTAAAGAGGCAATGTTACAACTCTTCGAAGTATTGGCTGAACGTTTCAAGGATCGTCAAGGTGGTTATTCCAGGATTATTAAATTAGGAAAAAACAGACTTGGTGATAACTCTGAAATGGCGATTGTGCAACTGCTGGGCAGTGATGCAGATCAGTTAAGTTCTTTGAAAGAAAAATCATCAAAAAAGAAACAACCGAAGAAAAAAGACAGTACTGTGTTGAAAGAAGTCAGTGAAGAAGTTCAGGCTGATTCTGCAACACCGGAAAAAGCAGAATCTGCTCCGGAAAAGAGTGAAACTGAGGTTGTAGAAACAACAGAAAATACTGAAGTTGAAGCCGCTCCAGCGCCTAAAGATGATGCTGAAGAAAAATCTGCAACTGCCGAAGTTAAGGCTGAGGAAGTTCCAGCTGAAAGTGAAGTTGTTGCTGAAGAAGAAAAAGCAGAGACAAAGGCAGAAGCTGCTCCTGCAAAAAATGAAACAGTGCCTGCAACTGAAGATTCTGCTTCAGAAAAAAAAGCTGACTAAGATAATATAAGACCTCCTTCCTGCTAAAGGCTTCTTCTTCAAAGGAGCCTTTTTTCTCCCTGCCAATCACCCTTCTTTAAAATCACTGCTTATGACGTCTAATCCTGCTGCAATCTCGCCTTCTCAAGAAAAGAAGCGAATTTATCTGGAGACGTTGGGTTGTGCAAAAAACCGTGTTGATTCTGAAATCATGCTGGCCAGTTTGCAAACTCACGGCTATGAGTTGACGATGGAACCGGAAACTGCAGAAGTTATCATTGTAAATACTTGTGCGTTTCTGACGGAAGCAAGTGAAGAATCCATCAACAGAATTCTAGATCTCAGCGATTACAAAAGCAATGGCAACTGCGAAAAACTGGTTGCAACAGGTTGTTTGACTCAGCGTTATCAAGACAGTCTCGCGAAACAGATCCCTGAACTGGACGGACTACTCGGTTCAAACGGATTTGAACAAATTCCGGAACTAGTCCATTCAATGTATGAAGGTTCAGGACAGTCACGATTAAATCTTCAGCAAAAACCACATTACAAGCAGTTTGAAGAACAGGCGAGAGTTCAAACTACGCCTCAACATTATGCTTACCTGAAGGTGGCAGAAGGTTGCTCCAACATGTGTTCATTCTGTAACATACCNGCGTTGAGAGGTAATTTCAGCAGCCGTACTGTAAATTCAATTGTAACTGAAATCCGCAATCTTACTGAAAAAGGGGTTAAAGAAATCAATTTGATTTCTCAGGACACCTCGTCTTATGCGAAGGATTTTAAGAACAGCACCGGCCTGGCAACTCTCTTAAAAAGTATCAGTAATATCGAGGGTGATTTCTGGATCAGACTCTTTTATTGTTATCCGAACACCTTCACTGCAGAAACACTGGAAGTCATTGCAGCAGACAAAAGATTTTGCCGTTANCTTGATATGCCTTTTCAACANATCAACGATGATGTTTTGAAAGCCATGAACCGCAAAATAAACCGTCAGCAAATTGAAAGCAAAATGGAGGAAATNAAAACATCTCTACCGGACGCAGCATGGCGTACTACTTTTATTGTNGGTTTTCCAACTGAAACAGNAGAGAATTTCGAGGAACTGCTTGAATTTGTGACTGCAGGACATTTTCAGCATGTTGGTGTTTTTGCATACTCACATGAAGATAATATCCGCTCAGCAAAATNGGGNGACCCTGTTCCAAACACGCTTAAACATGAACGCCGCAAGCGTTTGATGGAAGCACAGCAAAAAGTCAGCAGCCTGAGGAATAATAATTACATTGGCCAGCAAATAAAAGTTCTAGTGGAAGGTGTCAGCCAGGAAAGTGATTTGCTACTGCAAGGGCGCAGCGAATTTCAAGGACCTGATGTAGACGGATTAGTTTATATCAATGAGGGCAATGCTCGTCCTGGGACTTTCAATAATGTTGAAATAACAGAAGCTCACACGTATGATTTAATTGGACGCATTGT